>Ga0187854_10000534_pt1 | contig 47821 bp, 47 predicted proteins | sample June2016WEW_6_15_FD_132445 | JGI IMG/M metagenome (GOLD analysis project Ga0187854, IMG submission 132445) | Peatland microbial communities from SPRUCE experiment site at the Marcell Experimental Forest, Minnesota, USA - June2016WEW_6_150 | ecosystem: Environmental > Terrestrial > Soil >... | reverse complement strand
GGAAATGTAACAGTTACACCCTCTGGTTCTGTAACATGTACAGTTGCTTATTCTAATGCAACGGCAACAACAGGTGGATTTATTTTAGCCCAAAACGTCGGATCGTGGGTTACAGCTACTGGCTCCGTGAATGGTTGTTTTGGCGGTAAAGACCACGTTGTTGCTACGGGACTATTCGGAGACGGCTCCAGTCAGGTTCTTCTTGACACCTATGTCTAAACTCCTTTTTAGGATTGATTTGAGCAAAGGGGTTTGAAATTATATGGCTTTTACAAGAAAGAATGATGAGGCAGTATCACCCGTTATCGGTGTAATCCTGATGGTCGCCATTACGGTGATACTTGCAGCAGTCATCGCTGCGTTCGTGTTCGGCATGTCCGGGAATATCAGCAAGTCCAAAATTGTTGCAGTAACTGCGCAACAGCCGGATGCACAGACCATCACTGTCACGTATCAGGGTGGTCAGGATGCAGGGTCTTTTGTAAACGGAAATGTAACAGTTACACCTTCTGGTTCTGTAACATGTACAGTTGCTTATTCTAATGCAACGGCAACAACAAGTGGATTTATTTTAGCCCAAAACGTCGGATCGTGGGTTACAGCTACTGGCTCCGTGAATGGTTGTTTTGGCGGTAAAGACCACGTTGTTGCTACGGGTAAATTCGGGGATGGATCTCAACAGGTTCTTCTCGATACCTACGTCTAAACCATCCTTTTTTTGATAATTCGCGAGTTCCCTTATAGGGTTTGAACATAAAGAGTCAACCACGGCTGATACTTTTCGCAACTTTAAGCGAACAAAAATTATAGATAGTATCCACAAACGGTCATATTCGCGTTCTATTGCCCGATCCGGAAGGCTCGCGTATGTTTCATTTTCCTCCCGTCCTTGGTATTTCCTCTTTTAGAACAAGCGCAGAACCGGAGTTCATGATATCTTACTGGTGCACCAAGAAAAATTCAATGAAAGACTTGATCGACAAGGGAATAGATTTTAATCCGGCATTGACACCATGTCTTAGGACCGAATGCACTCTATGGGATAATGGGGAGTGCTTCTATATCCGTCAAGCAGGAAGAGTTTAAAAAAGGGTTAGTGTTCCTTGGTTTTTTTAATCAAAAAAACGGCTCCGACAAATCCGATAATGGCGGTTGCCGGTAGATATGGTGAGGGGAATTCGGGTATTATTTGTACAGTTGCATAGCTGCTTTGTGCAGGGACCTCCTTTTGATTAAAAACACCGATAAAATTAATAACTGTCTGTACAGCAGACGGCGCGGTATTGTCCGCATAAACAATTAAATCAAATGGTTGTCCATAACCACCTATCGGACCCACTTCTTCACAACCAATATGATTTCCATCCCCAATATTACCCGGGCCGCAATCTCCCTGAAAAGACAAGTGTAAATAATACGCTTCGGTATTAGCGTAAAAATCCCAGAACGCCCAAATAGGAAAAGCATTAATATAGTGGGTTAAAAATGGATTAAAAGTAATAAAAATATTAAAATAATCCCCGGCAGTAGGGGGCCAATGACCGGCGGTCATTCCATCACCGGTCATTCCATCACCAGCATGATACGCGACGTGGGGTGCCACTACAGTCATTGTTGATTCTAAACTTGTAATCTTGACGAGTTGAAATTCAACTGATGTTGTTTGACCAGAGGTTACCTCAACATTTTTTTGAGTGTTATCAATAAAAAAGGGAAGACCACTCCAATCCCCGTAAAGAAAATCATAATACCCATCAAGATGTACTCGAACGCTATGCGTTCCAACAGCTATACCGTCAAATGTATATGGTGTGATAGACTGCAGGTTATCATCTATCCAAATTTGAGCCCCCGGGGGAGTTGAAGTTACACTGATGCTCCCGGTATCTGCCATAGCAGGAATTACACAAATCAACACTAACACAATAAATACGAGCAATACTATTTTCTTCATATTCCAGACACCTTCATCTATTCTGCTCCGCTTTCGCTCGAATACTACGAATTATAAAATGAGCAGATGCACGGATGATAGTATTTTGATACAATAAATTTTGTTAATTAATTGTAGAATTTTAAACCCTTAATTTTACAAAAGTCAGTGGATAAAAAAGATTAGTGTTCTCTTGTTCTCTGGATGAGAAGCACGGCTCCAAGGAACCCAAGAATCATGATTGCTGGCAGGGCGAGCGACGGGAATTCTGGAGTGCTGATAGGACTAGTTCCCGTAACGGTTGTCAATGTTGTGATTCCTATGTAGCTATCTGAAAGTCTAAAATAACTGATCTCCGGGCTAGTCTCTAGAAAACCATGGAATTCGCCACTGTTAGTACTACCGTCGGTGAGGAAGGTGAGAGTTTCGCTCTCGATTGGATTCATGCCAGAATCGTAAACGGCAATCGTAGGATTCGGACCGTAACCCGGATCATAATTGATGAAACCACCCACACCCCTTATAGGAGTACTGAAAGAAAAGGTCATCGAACCAGTAGGGGCAACCACCACTGCCATAGGTCCGAGGGTAGGACTCCACAATCCATTCGTGCCGTAGTTCATCGTTCCAGTGTAGCCGAAATATCCGCTATACATTAAAGTTGAACTCCAAGTGATTCCAGATCCGAAAAACTGTGGCCCTACGCCTATGTAATTCACTCCTGGTATAGGAATGACCGTCCCCCCGGGTAGTGAAGAAACAGGCATCGCTGAAACTGAATTGACCATAATAGCGATCATCATCGCTATCAATAATATTTTTATATATGACATTCTTTTCATCTTTTTCATCCCCTTCTCTCCGCTATCAATTAAATACATTTTATAGAACCGGGCGGATGCTGGATAATCGCATTTTGATATATTAAATTTTGCCATTTTATCTACTGGTAAAAGCTTGCAAGGCGCCGGTGCCTTACCATGCGTTTCTGTTGGCAGATCCTGTATACTCGGCTTTATTGCATCCGCTAGACCCAGATCTAGCGATATCTATCATAATTAATTACATTATTTTATCACCAAAAAAGCAGGAATCTAAAATATGGGATTGCCGGAAGTCGGAGCAGAAAGTAATATTCTGGTTGTAGTAATCATTTTTCTTTTCATTATTTTCGGATTTATCATTTGGTGGAGATGGCTCCGACAATAGCAGAATTATATTCACCAGCCACATGAAACGAAAGTAGTACCAACCCGTTTATAGACCCGCTGCATTTTAGCTCCACATTTTGGATGATCGCTTATTTTCACACCATCCATACCTATCAAAAAAGACCTCCCTAATACAAAGTAAATTTGAGGTAATTGGATATGGGAAGGAGTTTTGTAAATGTCCGACAAGGTGTAAACCAAATCGCGGAGCGTTGGGCCCGGTCATCGAGATCTCTTAAGAAAGAGGATCAGAAGTATGGTGAAAAACTGGCAAAACTTGCAAAAATTCATTCAAGCGAAGCGTTCATTTCCTGTGATGATCCACTTGAAGCTGCGGTATTTTCGGTACTTATCGAGATGATTAAACGCCAGGAAAATCTGTTATGCTCACCGGAATTACCTGACAATGAACGACCGAACGATGGTGTTCTGAGCTTAAAATACTGGACGTGAAAGGGCAAGCCTCATATTCGCGTTCTGTTGCCCGATCCAGAAAGCTTGCGTGTGTTTCATTGAGGCAATTGAAAGAAACCAACTGGTATATTGTTGTGATTGAAACAACAGTATTGCGATCAATCCTGTAAAAGCAATTTGCACTTATCGCAATATCTCCAGCTGATCTTTCTCCAGGCTTGCTTCCCATTAATTACGGGTTTGATGAAACATCGCAGTGTGATCCCATGACAATTAGTGCATTGATGTTTTGGGTCAACCACAAATAGAGTATACTGTTTTGATTATTCAAATAGTAATCAGACAAAGGATACGAGGATTTTAAAAAATCTTTGATAAAAACTAATGAGAGATTTTAACTTTTAACTAAATCTCATCCCGGAATCCGACTTCAACCACATCAAGGTCATTGGGTGCTATGATGGACCCGGAAAATTTTTTCGTTGCATCGCCGATGTGTGCCTGTGCATCCGGGTAGCGTGAACTGGTATGAACAAGAACAAGGATTCGCGCATTGAGTACGGATGCTGCTTCTCCGGCTTGTGCAGCTGTCGCATGATAAAACTCTGCTCCCCGCTCTGCTTCAGTCTCGTCATAGGTTGCGTCATGGATCAGGAGGTCTGCATCACTGGCGATCTCCCGGATGCTCATATAATTAGCCCGGGTATCCCCGGTATAGACAATCTTGCGACCCGGCCTTGAAACGCCCATTACCTGTTCCGGGCGAATCTCACGGACTTCATCACCGGTTCCCAGCCGGATAATCTCTCCACGCTGCAGCCTTCCAAAAAGCGGCCCGGGGGGGACACCAAGCTCGATTGCCCTTTCGCGGTTGAACCTTCCCGGCCGGGGGTCTTCTTCAAGAATATAACCAAGGGCAGGAAGCCCGTGTCTTGCCGCGAATGCAGTAATGGTATAGCCGTCAAACCGTACCCAGGAACCCTGTACCAGTTCGACAGACTCCAGGGAAAATTTCAGATTAAACCGTGCGACCTGCCGGAGTATCGTGACAAATTCATGCACCCATTCAGGACCGTAGATGGTGAGCGGTTCAGTCCTCCCGTTAAAAGACATGGTCTGAATGAGACCGAAGAGACCGAGAAAGTGATCTGCATGCCAGTGCGAAATAAAAACCGCATTGACGATAAAACCGCATCGCGAACGCATCATCTGCTGCTGAGCACCTTCACCGCAGTCAAAAAGAAGCGTATCAGAACCGCGCCGGATCATGATACAGGATGGGTTGCGAACGGGAGTTGGAAGCGCCCCGGCAGTGCCGAGAAAGTAGACCTGGAGTGTCTCACCGCTCATAGAAAACATCTCCTGAAGACCGCGAGACTTTTCTTTGCCTCGTCAATGGACCGTCCTTCAATAACCACTACCCCACTGTATTGGGCGGCGATAGTTTTTCCGACTGTATTCCAGGAAATCGTCCCATCTCCAAGTGCTAGGTGTTCATCCGATATGCCGTTATTATCATGAATGTGAATGTGGTCGGCTTTTTTTACATGCTGAAGGAAATCGTACACTTTTCCGATAGTATTCGCATGCCCGAAATCAAAGGTCATACCAATACCTTCAATTCCTTCTGTCATTCCCATAAGCTCATCGGGAACGCGGCAGAGAAATTCCTTGATGCTGATCATATTCTCAAGACAGGCAAGTACCGAGTGCTCCTGTGCATATTTCCCTATCTGCCGCAGCGCTTCCTTCTGGAGATCCCAGGCCTTCTGGGGCATAAGCTTGCCGACAGGTGAGAGGTAACCGGGGTGGATTGTGACCCGGTCAGTGAGCGCTGATGCATGTTCAATACAGGTACAGATCTGCCGTATCGATTCGTGCCAGATCGGATCATTTAAAGTAGCAAGGTTCAGGTCACCATAAGGCGCATGAACGGTTATTTCCAGACGGGTGCCTGCAATCACCTCTTCGATTTTTTTAAAACAGGCAGGATTATCGAGCCGGTAGTTACCGTCGCCGACGATTTCCCAGCCGGCGTATCCCGCTTCCTCAATACCATACACCCATGAGATATCTTCCCAGACTTTTGCAGAGGAGGAAAAATAGGGTTTGAGCGTCATGGATCACGTCCAAGAGATGCAAGGAGGTTTCGGACATCTGCTGAAAATGCTGCAAGGGTCCCGTTATTGGAAAGATGTATATCAGCCACTCTCAGTGCGTTCCCCAGACCCCAGCCCAGTTCACGCGTATCCCGTGTACGGAGCTCATCAGCCGATGTAAAATCGTCAGAGCGCTTCCTTGCCTGTATCCGCGCCAGTCGCGTTTCAAAAGAAGAGTCAATACCAACCAGCGTAAAACCGGGAAAGATTCTGCGGAACATCGTTACCTCCGCGTCTCCCCGTATACCATCAACGAGCACGAGCGGCGCAGTCTGGCGCTGAATCTCCGGCACACAGAGATGGGCAATTGCGTCCATCCCCCGTTCTGCGCGGAGTCGGTTAGCCATTGCACCGAGATTTGCATCCGTGGGGTCAACCCCTCCGTCTTTCACGGCATTCCGGATCATATCGCCCATGACCACCACAGGGATGCCCATCGCTGCCACAATTTTTGAAAACTCCCCTTTACCGCTTGCGGGAAGCCCGACGACGCCGATTACTTTCATGGGCTCACTCTGCCATTATAAAGAATTTCTCCCACCTCGCGTGTTCGTATCCTGACTTTTCTTCCTAGTTTGTCAGCAATTCGTTTAATCTCATCTAATGTCAGCGGATGAAAATGTTCCTGGAGTTGCCGCTTTTTTTCCCGGTACTCGCCTTCAGTCATATTTAAGGGCATAGTTGTCAGCCGTAAAATTTTGTGTTCACCCTGCTGGAGAACAAGGGGTACCTTACCAATGAGTCCCAAAATTTCTTCAATATATTCTTCGTTCTCGTAAAAAATAGTAATTACAACCTCGAATTCCGTGAGAATATTTTTCGCGTAAGCATTTTTACAAATATTAAAAGATTTCCGGACATTTCTCTCATAATTTTCAAAATTAAAAACTCTCTTATCCTGTTCACCTGAATAACCTTCAAAGCGTGACTTAAAGTCCAATGCAACTTTATCAACCAGTCGTTCTTCAATTAACTGACCCAGCGTGTCGGGAAATAGTCCATTTGTCTGAATACCGACATCAAGATTAATCCCTTTTGAATACCGGGCCAATTCCATCAGAGCTTCTCTTTGCTTAGTTGGTTCCCCTCCGGAAAATACCACACCGCTGATATAGGGTGACGAAGATTTGATCATCTCTTTGATCTCTTCCAAATCACGGCAGTCTTCCCCGGTAAGAATACCTTCGTTCTGGCAATAGGAACACCGTATCGGGCAACCCCTGAAAAAAACTGTACAGACAGCCCGACCTCTCCAGTCTATCGTTGAGAGAGGGATGAAACCCCCAAAATTCATTTGTATGGTCCATCACCGTGCCGTTTTTGTAGAGAGATTGTATGGGGCTATTTCGTTAATGCCAGTACCGTATCGCTCTTCCACAATTATGCCTACAATCCTATAATGCTGGCGATACAGCTATTGGGACAGGACCTGAAAAAAAGCATTGATCAGAACTGGAAATACCGGTTGACTATTTTTATTGCACAGTAGTCACCGCACATGGTGCATCCATCTGTATCGGCCGGCATCCGCTCCTCCCGGATCGCCCGTGCCCGAGCAGGGTTCATTGCGACAGCAAACTGGCGCTCCCAGTCAAGCTCCCGTCGTGCATGCCCCATTTCAAGATCGTCTCTGCGGGTCTTCTTAAGCTTAATCATATCACCGACATGGGCAGCGATTCGTGAGCTGATAACACCTTCAAAGACTTCCTCAGGAGTCGGGAGTGCAAGATGTTCAGCCGGAGTCACGTAACAGATAAAATCCGCTCCTAATGAAGAGGAGATCGCTGCACCAATAGCGGCGACACGGTCATCATACCCCGGGGCAATATCCGTGACGATGGGGCCGAGCATATAGAACGGCTTGTTGTTGGTGACGCGTTTCATGAGGGTGACATTTGCGGCAATTTCATCGATGGGGACGTGTCCGGGTCCCTCGACAATTACCTGAACGCCCTCTTTATGTGCCTTGTCAGCAAGTTCTGCATTGATGAGAAGTTCCTGAACGGCGGCACGATCGGTGGCATCATGAATCGCTCCTGCCCGCATGCCATTGCCCATCGAGAGAGTTACCTCGTGTTCCTTCATGATCTCGAGGAGGTAATCGAATTCGGAATAAAGGGGGTTCTCTTTTTCATTGTGAAGCATCCATGCGGTCATGAATGCGCCCCCACGGGATACGAGCCCCGCGTGCCGGCCCTGGTTTCTGAGACGCTTGACGGTCTCCCAGTTGATACCGGTGTGAATTGCCATGAAGTTGGTACCGAGTTTTGCCTGTTCGGCAGTGATCCGGAAGAGGTCGTCTTCTTTCATGTTGACGACTGCACCATCTTTTTGTGCCGCTTCAATGAATGCCTGATAAAGAGGAACGCAGCCGACAGAGAGTTTTGTGCTGGCTATAACCTGTTTTCGGATCTCGATGAAATCTCCGCCGGTCGAAAGTTCCATTAAGGTATCAGCCCCGGCAAGTTCTGCCTGCCGCGCTTTTTCCAGTTCCTGAGGAATATCAACAATATCCGTAGAAGTTCCGATGGATGCGTTGACCTTGGTGCGCAGTCCTTCGCCAATGCCGCATATTTTGACTTTGCGATACGGGGAAACAGGGATGACAATATGTCCTTCAGCTACCCCGCGCCGGACGAAGTCTTCTGTGACTCCTTCCTGCGCTGCAACGATCTTCATCTCTTCTGTGACGATGCCGTTCCTGGCATCCGTAACAATACTCATACCATACACGTAGCCATAAAGACAAGATAAAGGCTCGGTTTTTTAATTCTGGACGAAATCTGGCTTGTTAAGTTAACAAGTAAAGTTGATTTGGTTTAAGGAAAGAAGACTTGGATCACCCTGATCATCAATACCGTGAGGCAGAGGATTTTCGAGTGAAGTGTGTCTCCCCAAAACGGGTAATCTTTTGGAGATGCAGGGGAACGTGGTTTTCCCGAAAGCATATTAACCAAAGTGCTGCTACAAAAAAAGTGTTAGTGCAAAAATCCGCATTGGTCTGCACTATTCCCGTGGCACCTGCAGGATCCGCAAGTATTGTGTTGGGGTTGTAGCGCTGCCGGATGGCGATACTGTGGTAGCAAAGGACTCGTGGAACTGGGAGGACTTCCGTGCACGTGCCCGGCATGCAATTATCGGCGCGAAGAAAGACGTGGAAGACCCCGGCATATTTCACAAAATTGCCCTCTTTCCCCTCCTTGCATGGATCGGTTTAGGCGCTGACGGGGTTTCATCCTCGTCCTATGGTCCTCCGGAAGCCTTCATAGCACTGGGTGATCATACCTATCTTGCCATTTTTCTCGCTCTGGGAACTGCACTGACCGTTTTCATTATCTCATACGCATATTCCCGTATTATCGAGCATTTTCCCAGCGGTGGTGGAGGATATATCGTTGCCAACCATACCATAAGCCAGCAGGCGGGCGTAGTCTCAGGAAGCGCACTGCTTATCGATTACATGCTGACTATTACCGTGTCAATCGCTGCCTGTGCTGAGGCTGTCTTTTCTTTCCTGCCGTTCTCGTACCAGCCGTACAAGCTCCTCTTTGCGTGCGTCCTCATCCTCATCCTGATTGAGATGAACCTGCGGGGAGTTAAAGAATCGGTTACTCTCCTCGCCCCGATATTTCTCGTATTCATCGCCGCCCATGCCCTTCTGCTTGGCTACGGGATCTTTGCACATGCCCCCCAGATCGCCCCGGTTGCCCAGGGAATCCAGGCAGGGCTCTCCCGCGACCTTACTGCGATTGGTATCGTTGGGGTGCTGGCGATCTTCTTACGGGCATATTCGCTGGGTGGCGGCACGTATACGGGAATAGAAGCTGTCGCCAACGGGATGCAGATCATGCGCGAACCGAGGGTGAAAACCGGTAAACGTACGATGGCGTACATGGCCATTTCCCTCGCGGTCCTTTCCGGGGGTCTTTTTTCCTGCTACCTCCTCTGGAATGTCCAGCCGTTACCCGGGCAGACACTGAATGCGGTACTGGCGACCAGCGTCTTTGGTGCGTGGCCATTCGGGGGAGTGTTTGCGCTTGTCACCATTTTTACCGAAGCTGCCCTGCTCTGCGTGGCAGCGCAGACCGGCTTCATTGACGGTCCGCGGGTCATGGCAAACATGGCGATTGATTCATGGCTACCCCGATCATTTGCATTGCTCTCGGAACGGTTGACAATGACCAGCGGAATCCTGCTTATGGGCGGATCCGCACTCCTGCTCATGATTTTCACTCATGGATCTGTCCTTATACTGGTCACGATGTATGCGATCAATGTGTTTCTCACATTCTCGATCTCCGAGTTCGGTATGTCCCGGTTCTTCTACAGGAACCGGGCAACCGAGAAGGAATGGAAGCGGCATATCCCGATCCACCTCACCGGTCTTGTCTTGTGTAGCACTATCCTCGCCATTACCCTGTTTGAAAAGTTGGGGCAGGGAGGCTGGCTCACCATTCTGCTGACATCGGCACTTATTGGTCTCTGCTTCCTGATCCATGGGCATTACCAGCGGGTAACGAAAGGATTGAGGAAACTGGATACGCTGCTTGAAGTAGTACCAGCGACCGGTGTAAAGAACACATCTCCTGTGAATTCCCATAAAATGACCGCAGTACAACTCGTGACCGGGTTTCACGGTTTTGGAATCAACACGTTTTATTCCATACTGAAAAATTTTCCGGGAGTGTATGAAAATTTTATCTTTGTCTCAATTGCGGTCGTGGATTCCGGGACGTTCAAAGGTGCAGCGGAAGTGAAGGCTCTTTCGGAATCAACGAGAAATTCACTTATTAAATACGTTGATCTTGCCAGGGAAATGGGCTTTGCTTCTGATTACCGGATGGACATCGGTACCGATGTTGTAGACATGGCAGTACCTCTTTGTAAAAATATCGCAAAAGAGTTCCCGAATTCGACGTTTTTCACCGGGCAGATCGTGTTCCGTCATGAAAATCCTTTCCAGAAGATTCTGCATAATGAGACTGCGTTCGCAATCCAGCGACGGCTGCAATACAGCGGAATCACGACGGTCATTATGCCGGTTCGCGCGGAAAAATAAGGTTTTCATTTTGACTGCACTTTCTGTAGGGGAGATCCGGTTTTACATCTGATGAGAACAAAAAATGCGTTTTCAGGTCACAGGTTTAAAGTTATACTTATATACTAATTGAACACTAACTTATGGTAAACCTGAACGAACCAGGAGGATTTTATGATGACCGAGAAAGAATTCACAGAAGTTACGGTAAAGGAAGCTGCCCACGAGGATGCCGGGAGGGGCATTGCACGGGTGAGTGTTGAGGTGATGAAAAAACTCGGGCTCGTTTCCGGCGACGTGATCGAAATCCAGGGCAAGAAGAAAGCCGCTGCGATTGTCTGGCCTGGCTTCCAGCAGGATACCGGTTACAGCATTCTCCGTATTGACGGGAATATCCGGGGCAACCTGAGTACCGGGATTGATGAAAAGGTAAAAATTCGTAAATATGAAGCAGAATTTGCCAAGAAAGTGGTGATCCAGCCCACGCAACCAATCCGTCTTGTCGGAGGAGAACAATATCTTTCACGACTCCTGCGCGGGCGGGCAGTATTTGAAGGCCAGATACAGCGGATAGATGTGATCGGAAATTCTATCACCCTTGTCATCGCCAAAGTCCTGCCAAAGGGAATTGCAATAGTTACCGATGAAACTGACATTGAACTCAAAGAGGAGCCTTACAATCCCGAAGAAGGCAAAAAGGAAGTCTCCGATATCCATTACGAGGATATCGGGGGCCTTGGGCGGGAACTCCAGATGGTCCGTGAGATGATCGAACTCCCGCTTCGGCATCCGGAGATCTTCGAGAGGCTTGGCATCCAGCCTCCCAAAGGGGTACTCCTCTACGGTCCGCCAGGGACCGGTAAGACCCTGATCGCAAAGGCAGTTGCAAACGAGGTTGATGCTCACTTCATCTCGCTCTCCGGCCCCGAGATTATGAGCAAATATTATGGCGAGAGTGAGAAGGGACTGCGCGAAAAATTTGAAGAAGCCGAACAGAATGCCCCGGCGATAATCTTTATTGATGAAATCGATTCCATAGCTCCCAAACGTGCCGAGGTCCAGGGCGAGGTCGAACGGCGCGTGGTTGCCCAGCTCCTCTCTCTCATGGACGGGCTCAAGGGCCGGGGGCAGGTAATAGTAATTGCTGCCACCAACCTGCCGGATGCCATAGATCCTGCTCTCAGGCGTGGCGGGCGGTTTGACCGTGAGATCGAGATCGGTATTCCGGATAAAAAAGGAAGACTGGAAATATTCCAGGTCCACTCCCGGGGTGTACCACTCGCCGATGATGTAAAGATCGAAGAATTTGCAAATTCCACCCACGGGTTTGTAGGTGCAGACATTGCGCTGCTTGTCAAGGAAGCAGCAATGCATGCACTGCGCAAAGTGATTCCCCAGATCAAGATTGATGAGGACATCCCCAATGAAGTACTCGACCAGCTGAAAGTAACCAATGAGGACTTTGCAGAAGCACGCAGACATGTCGAACCAAGTGCGATGCGTGAGGTGCTTGTTGAAGTGCCTGACGTTACCTGGAAACATGTCGGAGGGCTTGAGGATGTAAAACAGGAACTCCGGGAAGCCGTGGAGTGGCCCCTGAGATTCCCGGATGTATTCGAACGGCTCCTGACAAAACCGCCAAAAGGCATACTGCTTTTCGGTCCGCCCGGTACAGGAAAAACACTGCTTGCGAAAGCGGTTGCTAACGAAAGCGAGTGTAACTTTATCGCAGTAAAAGGACCGGAACTCCTGTCGAAATGGGTCGGGGAATCAGAAAAAGGTGTGCGGGAGATCTTCCGCAAGGCGCGGCAGGCGTCCCCCTCGATCATCTTCTTTGATGAGATTGATGCACTCGTGCCAAAACGCGGGAGTTTCCAGGGATCGTCCCATGTGGCTGAGAGTGTTGTAAGTCAGATCCTCACCGAACTTGATGGCATGGAGGAACTCAAAAACGTGACTGTTCTCGCAGCGACAAACCGTCCGGATATGCTGGACGACGCATTGCTCCGCCCGGGACGTCTTGAACGTCATATCTATGTCCCTGCACCGGATGAAGAGAGCCGCAGGAAGATCTTTGAAGTCTACCTTGGCGGAGGGACCAGCGATATCCTTGCAAAAGATGTTGATACCGAAGCGCTGGTCAGAGAGACTGAGGGATATGTCGGGGCTGATATTGAGGCACTTGTCCGGGAAGCAAAGATGGCAGCGATGCGTGATTTCATTATTCTGATGGGTACGAGTAATGAGCATGAACGCAGTGACGCGATTAAGAATTTAATGATAACACGCGCTCACTTTGATGCCGCTATACCAAAAGTGAGGGGATCGCTTGACCACGATGCCATGGAGAAATCCGAACACCAGGCATGGGAAATGCTCTATAACCAGGACCAGCGCGCCATACTTGACAAAGCTCTGGCTGCAATCAATAGTGCCGCCATGATGCCTAAAAATATCGATGAAACGCTGGTAAACGATCTTCGGAAGGCAACATACCAGCGGAAAAAGGATTTTACAGAGATAACAAAACTGACTGAAGCACTGGGAAGGAAGAGCGAGAGAAAATAGAGATTGGAGGAAAAAATGTACGAAGATCCACAGGATATGTTCCGGGAGATGGATACATTATTCTCCCATCTTGTTGCCCGGATGGCCCGCGATTTTTCTGCAGGAGAAAAACCGGCATTCGGCTACCACAGGGTCATCCTGAATGGTGAAGACCCCTCAGAAATTCCGGATCCAGCAGCGTTCCGGCAGAGAGCATACTCAGAACCTTACGTGGAGGTTCACTATCTTGGTATTGAGGTTAACGTTATCACTGAAATTCCCGGTGCTAATCCTGAATCGATCAGGCTCAGTTTTCAGTATCCCGCCATCACCATTGAAGCCGATAGTGGTGAGCAGTCGTATCACACAACTGCAACGTTACCACCTGTCAATCCGGGTTCAATGCATACCTCGTTTAAAAACGGAGTTTTGAAGTGACATTTGAGCTTCTGCCGGATCCATCATAAGAAAACAGCTCATATGAGAACTCGACAATAATTTTTTTTTTGGTGATCCATCATCTGGTGCGATAACCTGTTTGATGTGTAAGATATTCCGCATGAAATTCCAGGCTAATCAATAAAATTTTAGATTATTTTTAAGTTTGGGCGTACGGTGTTGTCGTCACTGGCGGAGAATAAAACCCAAAAAATCTGTAATAAAAAATTCCTTGCACCGGTGAACCGGGGCAGGCTATCCCCGGATGATGACGAATCTTTCCCGGTGAACGGATAAGGATAATAATCCTGATAAACCTCTGGATCAAAGGACTACTCAAGGAATAATAAAATCCTGTTGGATTACTCGGGTTGAACACGGCAGAGGAAGGTGATTAAAAAATGATACTCAAAGATTTTCTTGTCAGTTCGGGAACAAATGAAAGCCTGACAGAATTAATTCTCTTTTTAAGCGCACAGGCTCAGGACGTGAAGAACGGTTTTTTCAGTACTTGCATGAAAACACAGGCATGTGAACAGACAAGGAATACCTTTGGTGAAGAGCAGATGGCTCTTGACAAGTTCGCTGACGGTGTGTTTGTTTCAGGACTTAAAAAATCACGTCTTGTCCATTATATAGCAACAGAAGAACAGGAGCAGATTATCAAAATCGATAATCCGAAGAACGATTTCGGGGTTGTAATCGATCCTCTTGATGGTTCCTCGCTCATTGACGTGAACCTTTGCATAGGATCGATTATCGGCATCTATCCCGGCCATGTTCTTGAAAAAGGCGCAAAAATGGTTGCTGCCCTTTATTTTCTGTACGGTCCCCTCACTATTCTTGCATTAACCACGGGAAAGGGAGTACATGAATTCGTCCTCGATGGAACGGGAGAATTTGTCTTAAAGGAACAGGATATAAAAATCCCGGAGGGGAAAATTTATGCACCCGGTGCTTTGAGAAAAGATTACCTCCCGGCTCACGCACGGTGGATTGAGCATCTTGAGCAGGCAGGATATAAAATTCGCTTCAGCGGCTGTTTTGTTGCAGATGTACACCAGATCCTCCATAAGGGAGGGGTATTCACCTATCCCGGATTCAAAGGAAAGGAAAAAGGAAAACTAAGACTGTTGTACGAGGCAAATCCCATGGGGAAAATTATTCATGAAGCCGGTGGGGCAATCAGCAACGGCAGGATGGATATCCTGGATATTACGCCAGAAGCGATCGACCAGGTCACCCCCATCTACGTGGGAGGTAAAAAAGAGATCAGGCTGATTGAAAAGTTTATGACTGAAGCCTGATAAAAACAGGAGTGATTGTCAATGAAAGAGAACATTTATGATCCAATCCCCGGTTCAACAATTTTTCGTGGCATTTCCAATCAGAAAACAATTGTAATGGCAGCAAATACGCGGATTGCCACGGTTGCAAAAGGAATTTTCAAGGCGGCAAAAGACACCGATTCTGCAGTATTTATGGAACTTGCCCGTTCAGAATGTGACCTGAAAGGGGGGTATACAGGATTAACCCCAAAGGATTTTTCAGAAAGGATGAAGGAAGCCGCGAGGGATGTACAATTTGACATCTGGGCTCTTCATGCAGATCATATCACGATAAAAACTGGTGATACCAAAGAGATCGAAGGAACCAGACAGTTAATCGATGCCCAGATCAATGCAGGATATACTTCATTTGCCATCGATGCTTCTCATCTCTTTAATTTTGAAGGAAAAAATGTCAGGGAAGAGTTGGAGCCGAATATCCGGGCTACCACAGAGCTGGCTCTGTTTATTAAAGGCAGGATGAAAGGAAGAGATTTCGGCCTTGAAGTGGAAGTCGGGGAAATTGGAAGGAAAGACGGGCATGGGCTTATCCTGACAAAGCCAAAAGAAGCAGTTGAATTCATCAGTGCCCTCCATGAAAACGGGATACATCCGCATGTACTCGCCATTGCCAACGGGAGTACGCATGGGCATACCTACGATGAAAACGGCAACGTTGTCGAACAGCTCTCCATCGATATCCCCCAGACAAAGGCAATCGCACAAGCTCTCCGGGATAACAACTTAAATGTCGGTATCGCCCAGCACGGTATTACCGGTACTCCAAGAGACCTGATCAACCTGCATTTCCCCAAAGGAGATATCATTAAAGGAAATGTCGGGACCTTCTGGCAGGATGTTGTTTTCACTACGCTGAAAGTGTACCAGCCAGTACTATACAAAGAAATCCAGGAATGGACTCTTGCGAAATACAGGGCCGCAAATCCCGGAAAAAAAGACAGCCAGATATTTGATGGCAACTGTAAGTTCGCCATAAAAGAATTTTTTAAAGACCTGTATGCTGTTGATGAAGATACTGAGAATGCTATTCAGGCGATGGCATATGCTGAAAGTCTTGTTTTTTTCAAAGCCTTTGGTTCGTACGGGTCTGCTTCCCGGGTAAGAAAAGCCGTGGCGAACAACAGACCGTAATATTTTAATATCGCAAGGAGATCTCATACTGTGAATTTTTATGCCGAAGACAACAATTTCTGTCATAAAAGCTGATGTAGGAAGTTTCCCCGGACACTCCCGCGCCCACCCCAAGTTGTTGGAAAAGGCAGCTAAGATGCTCAAGGATCAGGAGGGCAAGCTCCTTATCGATTCTTTTGTTACCCATTGTGGCGATGACCTCGAATTGATCATGACACATACCCATGGAGTGGATAATGAGAAAATTCACAAGCTTTCCTGGGATATTTTCATGGAGTGCACGGCAATAGCCAGGAGCCTGAAACTCTATGGTGCCGGACAAGACATGCTCGCTGATGCGTTCGCAGGAAACGTCAAGGGTATGGGCCCCGGTGTCGCCGAGATGGAGTTTGAGGAGCGGGGAAGTGATCCAGTCCTGATTTTCATGGCAGACAAAACCGAGCCGGGAGCGTGGAACTTCTTCCTCTACAAGATCTTTGCCGACCCGTTCAACACCGCAGGTCTTGTTATCGACCCGTCCATGCACAATGGTTTTGTTTTCGAAGTGCACGACCTGTTCAAAAAGCGCCGTATCATGTTCAGGTGCCCCGAAGAGATCTACAACCTGCTCGCCTACATCGGCGCACCCTCGCGCTACGTCATCAAGCATGTCTTTAAAAAGGATGGTACGATAGGTGCATCGACGAGTACCCAGCGCCTTGCCCTGTTAGCTGGAAGGTATGTCGGTAAGGATGATCCTGTCATGATAGTCAGGTCCCAGAGCGGCTTTCCTGCTGTAGGAGAAGTAATTGAACCGTTCTGCACCCCTGTTCTTGTCGCAGGCTGGATGCGGGGATCACATCACGGTCCGTTCATGCCGGTCGGATTATGCGATGCCAACTGTACACGGTTCGACGGTCCACCACGCGTCATATGTATGGGTTTCCAGGTAGCGGACGGGAAACTTATCGGCCCGGCCGATATGTTTGATGATGTCGGGTTTGATCGGGTGCGGTCCCGCTGCAATGAGATTGCTGATCTTATCCGGGCACAGGGACCGTTCGAACCCCACCGCCTCTCGCTCGAGGAGATGGAATACACCACCCTCCCGGCAGTTGAAAAGGAACTTGCAAAGCGCTGGGAACCGATTCCCGATAAATAAGCCTTTATCCGACTTTTTTTTCATCCGGGTTTTGCCTGTCTTTGGCTTGCACAATTTTCCTGATGCTGTTGAAAGTGACTGTAGGATATGAGCAAACTTTAATTACCTTGCATCCCAAATTAGGGCAGATGGTTAACGGAATTGTTTTGCCAATAAAAAAAGTGTTTGGACTTGTGGATGCAAAAATATCCGTCGAGATCAAAGACGAGAATAAGAAACTGCAGGGACGCCTTGTTGCCGTGGACGAGTACCTGAATATTCACATGGAAGAGACTATTGAGTTTATCGATAACCAGCGGGGAAGAAGCCTCGGTACGGTTGTAATCAGGGGCAATAATATCCTGACAATTGCACCTGTTATCTCATAAGACGAGAATAAGATGGTTTACTATGGCAGACCCTGTTGATGAAGCGCTGAAACTGATTCAGTCAAAACCCGAAGGAGTTCTCCAGAGCGAGCTCTGGAAGGAACTCGGAGTTGACAGCCGTAAATGTTCGCGGATCGTCAAGAAACTTGAGGAAGGCGGACTCATCGAGAGGTCCGAGTTCCGGAAAGACGGGATCAAGACTTTCCTCCTGCGTGCCAGACAGTTGCCGGTGAATCCCGGTGACCTGCTCGCCGGGGACGAGTTGATTCCCTGCATCAACTGCGAACTCGAGTGCCTCGTTGAGGAATGTCATCCACTCATGGACTGGATGTACCAGCTGGCGATTGTCCAGCATACGGAATAAATTTTTTTTCTACTCTTTTTTATTGATATATTCATTTCGATATGCTCAATACACAAACCAGCAAATTACTTATCCTGTTTATTATGAACCGATTCAGGATTCCGCTCATACTCCAGTGCCTTGTTTTTTTGATTCCTCTGAATATCTTCATGTGGGGAGACTGGATTATTGTCAATCTTCAATGGGCGTTCTTCCGATACCAGAGGTCGCCCTACGGTGAGAGTCTTATTCCCATTTATAAGGATATCAATTATATTCTGCTCGGCCAGACCACAGGAATTCATCCGGTTCTTGCAGTGGTGTTCTGGGTGGCTGGAGGCGCCCTTCTTATTATCGGTCTTTTAAGTATAATTTTTGCCTACCTCAGTAAACGACCAGATCTCGTCAGGAAAGCATCAATTTTTACCATTTTAGCGGGAATCTTTTTTGGTCTGTCGGCAATCGAGCGATTCTCAGGCGGCTTTGCAATTCCCGTAGGCGTTCCTATAATAATTTTCATCGGGTGGTGGATGTACCAGGGGAAGTACGAGGACGATAAGACGGATGAGGGACCCGGGAAGGATAAAATAGTCCGGCCTGAATAATTTTTCCTTTTTTTTTCGAACGGTGAGTATTAAATAAAATCCAAGACGCTGTCCGTAACATTGCCCAGCAATGTGTGCATTCCCTATTTGGATAGCGGGATACCACGTAATACGGTCCTGTCATTCCGGAACAAGAAGGAGCGCAGAGAGACTTCCACTATCCTGTCTGTTATCATACATATGTTCCCTGCCCTTGCTAAAATTGGGATTTTTTCAAAGCCGGTATAACCCGATTTTCTGAGTTATATCATAAATATCACCTGTAGCCTTGAATTCTCAACAACTATTTATCGCACAACCTTCCACCTCATATGAGTGGACAGCACGCAATTTCCTCCGGGACATTCTCTATGATTTCTGTTTTGTTTGTCGATGATAATACCGATCTTTTTGGGCAAATCCGCTCATTTCTGGAAAAGGGCGGTGATATCAGGCTTGACAATGCTCGTTCGATAAAACAGGCGATCGAGAAGATTAAAAGCCGGTCCTATGACGTTATCCTCTCCTACGAACAGATACCTGAAGTGAACGGTATTGAATTTGTTTCTGATATGAATGGGATCGAATTTTTAAAATATCTCAAATCATCAGGAAACACGACACCGGTGATCCTGCTCTGCCGGAGAGGCTCTCAAAAAATAGCTGTTCAGGAAGTCACGAACGGCACTGAGATCAGCATCCCGAAAAACGGCGATATTCGCCCGCACCTTCTCGAAATGGTCACCCTTATCAAGCAGACAATGCTTCGAAGGAAAGCTGAAAGGGAAGTAAAAGTGCAGAACGACCAGCTTACCGCCATCCTTTCCGCAACACCACTGGGAATATTCCAGATCCGCAACAAGGTCATTACATGGGTGAATCCGCAATTTGCAGAAATGCTCGGGTATGAAGAATCGTATCTTGTAGGAAAGGAGATGTGCAGTTTCTTTAAAATTCCCGAGGATTTTGAACGCGTATCCCAGGAACTCCGGATCACTCGTACTTCCCGGGGTTTTGGTACCGCTGAATGTACTCTGGTAAAAAAAGATCACACCTTCCTTGTATGCCAGCTGCAGGTACAGCCGGTTGACTCCCGGGATATTGGTAAAGGCGGGACGTTTGTTGTTACGGATGTCTCGGAAAAAAGGAAGATGGCAGACGCATTAAAAGAGAGCGAGGCAAGATACCGGGAAGTGCTCCAGAATACCCAGAGCATCATCATCAGGATGGATACCCTGGGAAATATTACCTTTTTCAATCGTTTTGCGCTCGCGTTCTTTGATTATACCAGTGATGAGGTGATCGGAAAGAATGTTGTTGGTACTATCGTCCCGCAGAAAGCCCGTGGTGGCCATGACCTTTCCATGATGGCAAATGATCTGGGGTTCAACGCGGAAGGATATGCTGTTAATGTAAATGAGAATGTACGTCGCAATGGTGATCGGGTCTGGATCGCCTGGATTGATAAGGCAATCCGCGATGAACAGGGCCATATTATTGAGATCCTCTGTATCGGCAACGATATCACCGATAGAAAGCAGAGCGGCGAGGTCCGGATCAGCACGGACACATGGAAGGACATTGTAGTGGCGGAAACAGATGTAAAAGAGGAGGTATTTGATGCTGTCTTTCATATCAGCACCGAAATATCGATAGAAGGGAGAGAAGGCAAGTCAGTCGGCACCACATTCCTTATCGGGGATGCAGATAATGTCATGGCAAAATCCCGGCAGATATCGCTCAATGCATTTGAGGGGCAGAAACCTGAATCACGCATGATTACCAACCAGGATATCAAGGAGAACATCAAGGAGTTTGCCCAGCTTGACGGGGCATTTGTTATTGACGGCAGTGGTTATATCCGGGCGCAGAGCCGGTACATCACTGTTGACACGAGCAATGTTTCCCTTCCGAAAGGTATGGGTACCCGCCACAATTCCGTTGCTGCAATGACGCAGGTCACCAATGCGGTTGGTATTGTCGTATCTCAAAGCGGAGGGGGAATTACCATCTTCAAAAATGGATTAATACTCAAGAAGATTACTCTCTGATTCTCCGTACTCTCCTCAAAAATTTTTTTACCTTTTTAAAAGTTGCATGAGTTCGTTTTTTATACCACAGTGAAAGCTGCCAAAACCTCCACTGGAGCGGTCATCGGAGTGGGATCTCCTGTTTTCTCACGCACCGCATCTTTTCCCATAATATTCTATAGTTTATTGCATTATTTTTATTATTTAAGAAATAAAATCCCTGCTATTCTTTGTCCGATTGCCTTTTTAAATTCTGAAACAGTATACTATTTTATGAAGCGTACAATGGCCGAACGGTCATGAAGCTATGCATCGCTGCCACATCAAAATCACCAAAGATAAAGTGCAGGCATGGAAAGCAATCCCTTGGCAGTATTGCCTGGTTTTTGGGTTGATGTTGCCGGATTGACTCTCGCTTGTCTTTGTTTCTCTACTCCTGTTCCCCTTTGTCTGACTATCCGGACATATCCCCCCACTCCCATTTAAAGAGAAGACAAGCAGTACGCGCAGAAAAATGTGATGACAGCGTCAATGGCGTTTGTTGATAGTAACAGAAAGCAGACCAGTAATTAAGAGAGCTGCCATTATAGAAAATACCGACAGCGGGGATTGGTTTGTCGTCGGCAGGAGTAGGGAAACCGTTGTCGAATGATCGGTGAAAGGGAGCGCCGTGGCAGGAACAGATGCCGGTACCTTGCTCACGCTCGCAAGAACATTGAAGGTCTTTACGCCGATGAAGCCGTCTGCATCCTTGAAGTACACATCATACGTTCCGGGCTGGGTCACCACTACCCTCTGGGTAAAAACTCCTGCCCCGGATCTAAAATCAATTCTTGTGCTGATATATTGAGGTCCGAAGACAACTCCGTCCCGTCCCCTGACCTCGATCTCGACACCTTTATTGCCGAGTTTGGTTACTGACCCTTCAATTCTGAGAGCTTCGGGGAAAGTCTGAGACAGGGGAGAGGTGATCGCGATCTCCCCCGAACGATCAATAAGTTCGGGCACTTGCAAGGTTACTGAATCGGATGACAGTTTGCCCTCTTCGGAACCGGAAAAACGGACTTCCACTTTATACTGGCCCCCGGGCAATCCTTTCGTATCAAATGATTGATACATGGTAGCATGATTTTCCCGGATCACAAAAGACAAACGGCTGACAGGGGCTGCAATATATACGGACTGGTAAAATACAACATCAAATGTGGTTCCGGCAGGTAAATTGCTGTCTACTGAACAGTTTAACGGAAGCCCAACCTGCACGGATTCCGGACAGCTGAGAGAGATCTGGTATGCAGATGCCGACCCTGCAATACCGAGCAGGCATAATACGATAAGAATAATCCTTCGCATATCCACAGATTCTCGTTTAAATCTCATCCCCATGACAAACCAAAAAACATTGGGGAGACAGGTATGATAAATTCACATACTGCCACGGGTTCGAATATAGAACTCCTGAATTATCCTTTCAGCCAGTATGGGCCTGGTCGATTGTTGAATCGCAACAAAATACAATGAACTTTTTGATATTGCCACATAATAGAAACTACCCTCGACCCGGAGATCTGCCAACAGAACGCGAATGTGACTGTTTGGGAGAAGAGCAAGGGATGAAATTATCTTTGTGGGTACCAATATAGTTCCTGACCGGCTTTACGGATACAGAAGCACTCACCATCATCCCATAGCTCACATTCGGACTTGAGGCAGGGTAGTAATGCAGGATTAAAATCTATTCCTTTTTCAATCAAGTTTTTTATTGAATTTTTCTTGGTGCACCAGTATGTTATCATGAAATCCGGATTTGAACTTGTTCTAAAAGAGTAAGATGCTGAGGAGGGGGTGAAATTGAAACATACGGGAGCCTGGGAGATCGGGCAACAGAACGCAAATATGACCGCCATTAAGATGTATATAAGAAAACATAACATCGTTTAAGGAAAGAGGAAATATGAAAAAATGGCAAATTACAGGATTTCATGCAATCCTGATACTCGGATTTTTATTGATTGCTGGATGCACAAGCACTACCCCCCTCAATACAACATCACCAACCACATCAATATCTACGATCGGGACCACTCCGGTACCGACCACACCCGTCATCACCACTACAGTAACTAACACAAAACCGACTATCAGGAATATTATCCCTGATGAAGGAATCGCCGGCAACAATATTTCCATAACAGATCTTGACGGCAACAATTTCCGGAGCGGTGCAACGGTGACACTGATGAAGAGTGGTTACCCGAATATCACAGCGACCAATGTCAATGTGTGGTCTTCTATCACTATCACCTGCACCCTTTCGCTCCCGTCAAATACAGATTCCGGTTCATGGGACGTTGTCGTGACTAATCCAGATGGTCAGTATGGCATTTATACCAACCTATTTATTATCCGTCGTTCAGCCAATCCTGCAGAAACTATAACCTCTACCGGGGTGATTAACATCACCGACATCACACCCAGGTTTGCTGCCAGTTCGAATTCGACAATCGATATCCTTGTTTTTGGCTCAAATTTCCAGAATGATATTACCGCAAAACTTAACCAGAGCGGAAAAGTGGACATTAACGCATACCGGACACATGTGTTAGATATAACGCGTACCCAAGTCAGGTGTTATTTCAACATTCCATACGATTCACGGGGAACTTGGAATCTTATCCTGACAAACCCAGATGGATCAACCGCTATTCTTGAAGACGCATTTGATGTGCGAATCTGATTGGTGTGAGGGGAACACCCCCCCTACAAATATAGGGAAACGCCAATTCAGTATCTCAGTCACTGAATTAGGCAGGATGACAACGTTTTCCATGATATTCTTCCCAGCACAGGTAATGACATATATTTCCAACCGCCTTGAATGCATCTTCAAGATCGGGGAAATTCGGAATCCCGGAATCACGGAGTATGCGCAACGGTGTTTTCATGGAATCCCCGCCAATCATGCATCCCACGATCATCTTGTGGGTGTTTTTTGAGAATCTGACCAGCTCATTTGCCACCCGGATTGGATCGGATATTGCTGATGGTACCGCGATGACAAAGGCAATGTCCCAGAGATCCTGGTTTTTTATCATGACATCGAATGTGTGGGCGAAACGGTCAGCCGAGGCATCCCCCACCATGTCAATCGGGTTGCGCCGGTTCCAGTCAGCAGGAAGAATAGCATCAAGTTCTTTCAGGAGGGGGGCCGGGAAATCCACCAGTTCAATACCGAACTGTTCTGCATAGTCGGATGAAAGTACTGCAAAACCCCCGGCATTACTGATTACAATCGCACGGATACCCCGGGGATAGCCTTCCGATGAAAGGAGCTCAGCTGTCTGAAACGCTTCCCGCATGGATCGAACAGGAATTATACCGGACTGCCAGAATGCTGCCTGGTAAACCTCAAAACTCCCTGACAGTGAACCGGTATGTGAGGCTGCAGTCATCTGGCCTATTCTGGATGAACCGGATTTGATAGCAACAACGGGTTTTTTTGGAGTGATCTCGTGGGCAATTTCCATGAATCGTTTGCCGTCATGGATTTCTTCAATATACAGGATAATCGCCCGGGTATTGGGATCATTTCCTGCAAATCGCAGAAAATCTTCAAAACTCAGATCCGCCTGGTTGCCAACGCTGATTACGGCGGAAAAACCGATCTCTTCGGGCAGGCTCCAGTCCACAATGGTGGAGATGATTGCCCCGCTCTGCGAGATAAAAGCAATGGTACCGGGTTTGGGCGATATCGGGTCAAACGTCGTGTTGATACCCTGGAGCGGAAGCATAAGGCCCAGACAGTTAGGGCCCATGATGCGTATGCCATACTTTTCTGCCATCAGCATGACCTGTTGTTCAAGATACATTCCCGCTTCACCGCTTTCCCGGAATCCGGATGAAATAATGATGACAAACAAAATCCCTTTTTTTCCGGCTTCTTCCACGATCTGGGGTACCGATCGAGCCGGAACCACAACAACGGCAATATCGACCTGATCGGGAATTGAAGTAAGTGAGGGGTATACGGTGCGACCAAGGATTGTCTGGTGCTTTGGATTTACCGGGTAAAGTCTGCCGGGAAAAGCCAGAAGGTTCCGCAGGACCGCGTAGCCGACCTTATTGGGTTCCGGTGACGCTCCGACCAAAGCAATCGATTTGATATTCAGGATCCCCGGCGGCAAAGGTTTTTTTTGCAGGGTATGATATGCATTACTATCATCCGTCAGGTAGATCCGGGCATCCACAACGCATGCCCCTTTTTCATAGAGAAAAACCGGGTTGAGATCGAATTCAGCCATATCAGGGCTTTGCATAAAAAATCGGGCCACGGCGTCAATCAAGGTAATAAGCCCTTCCATATCTCGCGCCGGTTCGTTACGGAATCCCCTGATCAGAGGATATGCCTGTAATTCCTGGATCATGGCATTGATATCTCCAGAACTGACCGGCAGTACCCGTATCGAAACGTCCCGGATAAGCTCGACAAGCGTCCCCCCCATGCCGACGGTGATTATCTTCCCGAATGTCGGATCAATTCTGCCCCCGATAAGGATCTCCAGGCCCTTTTTCTTCTGCTCTTCCAGAATGAAACCGGAGATGTTCGCTGAGGGATCAAATGCTTTCACCCGCGAAGAGATCGTATCGAATGCATTTTCTGCGTCAGCTGCAGAAAGAATACCCGTGACAACACCTCCCGCATCACTTTTGTGGATTATCTGGGGAGAAACTACCTTCATAACTAGCGGGTACCCCAGCTTATCGGCAGCTGCGGCTGCTTCACTACGGGTCAGGACAACTGAAAACCCGGGTACCGGAATACCGTTTTCCTTCAGCAGTCCATATCCTTCCGCCTCTGAAAGCATCCTGCGAGTCATATCAATGATTCCCGTGTAGGTATAGCCGGCTCTTACATTATGAGGTTTTTTAATAGTTACGTTTTTTAGAAATCCAGACAGGAGTGTCTTTTTATTTTTCTTCCGGGAAGTCAAGGCATTTCACATGATTCGATAAAAAAAATTTCGACCTCTAATAAACTGTGAACAGGAGATACAGTCCTGAATTCAACACTATAAAAATCATGCCTGATTATAGGGAGTATTCGATCGCAGGCACTTCGCCATATCGCCAAGAATAGGAACAATCTCACCTTCCTTTAATAAACGGTCATGGATCAGTTCGGCAAGACTCCCGTGTTCGATCCTGCTGCGTATAACAGGAAGATAGACCTGCTCATCTTCGGTAGCATGGGTCCAGGCAGTATTATACAGCCGCCCGAGTTCGTTCCTGAGCCCGGCAGTACCGTTCCGGATTGCCTCCTCCATGAGCAGGAGCAGCGCGGACTGGTCGGATTCGAGCGGGAGCATCGGGCATCGCAGCAGGGATCGCACAAAAGCACAGACTGCCATATCCGAACGAATGCACTCCTGCTCATCAAGCGCCTTAATTTCAAGACAGTTCCGGGAGAAACGGAGGATGAGCCCGCTCGAGTTCACCCACTCTTCACAGAGGATATCTGCTCCACGAGAACGAAGTTCAGCAAAGATCTCATCCTGGATTGTACGGTAATCATCAACGGTTTGGATCATTTCCGGTACAATCCGGTTACAAATAAGAGGGATCTTTTTCTGGTTCTCCCGGTAATAGACAAGCCGGTTATCGGCAATTCCCGTAAGATGCCCTTCCACCATAGGAGAAGAAGCCGTGACCGCAATAAGGTAGGGAAGAAGGGAGCGGAGCCGGTTATAGGTAGCCACCAGTTCTTTTTCATTTGTGTAGGAGAGATTAATCTGTAACGCCTGAATATTCAGCCAGCCATGCTGGTGGATATTAAAAAGACGGTGATATACATCATAATATTCTCGTTCATCGTGATCCCAGACCGCTGTTCGATCCAGGGTGAGGGTTGGGTGCATGCCCAGTCCCAGCAGCCAGTACCGTTCACGGAAGATATGGTAAAATTTCCGTATCCCTTTCACAAGTTGGTCTTCAAGTGAAATGAGATTGTCTGCGGGAACGCGCGGGATGATTTCAAGGACCGTTTTCTGCAGTTCTTTGCCGAGTTTCACATCGCCAAAGAGAATCTCGCTTTCCGTGCGCCCGCAGATAGTTTTTATAATCCGATCGGAGATGGGCAGGGGATTGAACCGGTTGTCATTGATGGAGTATTCATGCTCGGTACCGATTGTCATACGACCTCAAAATTCCTTCGGGGTACTTCTGATACCTTTTCTGTTTCCGGCTCATCAACACGGCAGATCGCATCAATTTCATCCTGTGTGAGATTGCTGACAAGATGGGTAATGCTTTTCACCGCAAGATCGTACTGAAGCTGGTATGCTTCAGGAGTTGCTTTCAGAAGGGTAACGAGAGGACAGATACATGATAATTTCAGGTATATTTCAATTACATTATTTTTTACATCGAACGTGAATGGCCCGGCCCGGCAGGTTTCCGGTTTTATTGCATGAATAACGCACTTACCATCTTTTGAAAGGATGCACACGCCACTTTCTTTTGATTTCAGGCGTTTATACCCTGTATCCTCAAACAAGTCCGGAGATAAACCGGCCGCAGTCAGCCTCTGGCAACAGGATCGCGATACGGGGGGATGCGCATCAACACAACAATGACCCCCGCAATGCATACAAATCTCTTCAGCGCGGCACAACCAATTTTCAGTCAAAAAAATCACGCCGTAAAAAGGTAAGAAACAATCTGTTCAAATACCCGGGGATAACAGTCATCCTCCCCGCTCTCGATCGAGGGGTTGTCATTCACCTCAATTACGTACGCATCCCCATTATTATTTTTTATATCTACACCATACAGGCCCCTGCCGATCGCGTTCGCTGCATCAATCCCGAGACTGATAACATGAGGCGGGACCTCGTCCTGAGAGATACTTTCCACACCGCAATAGACAAGATGACCATTGACTGATGCCTGGATTTTGAAGGTATCGGTGGGGATCGTATACTTGCAGGCATAGAGCAGCTTCCCGTCAAGCACCCCCACACGCCAGTCATATCTGCTCTCAATATACTGCTGTACGACGATCCAGTCTGAGAGCTTGATAAACCTGCGGGCGACCCGGAAAAAACCTGCGGTATCGTTTACTTTTTCGACACGGAGCGAGAATGAAGTGGAAGGTTCTTTGACGATGAGGGGGGATCCGAGTTCATCGAACAGGTGCGTCACCTGCCTGATAGTGAGATTATTTTTTGACAAAAAAACGGTTTTTGGCATGGATATATTCTTTTTGATCAGGTGCGAGTACATGTTGACCTTATCAGAGCAGATCTGGATTGACCGGGGATCATCAAGAACCGGTATCCCATGAAAGCCTGCCATCCGTGCTGCCACGTAGGTAACGTTCAGCGGGTCGGTGCGGGCCCGGATAAAAAGGGCATCCATCTTCGGTATTTTGTTGATATCCACCGGAAAGATGAAGTCCACGTCATGCCCCATTCCTTCGGCGACATCCCGGCACCGGATCAGCGCATTGAGCTGCTCAGAATTCGAGAGCGTCTTCCGGTCGACAAAAATGCCAAGCTGACTCATAGGAATTCCTGGTTGGAGAGATATGCTGCAAGCAGGGTGCGTTCATCAGTGGTGAGCTGTGAGTACCGGGTGGGGGCAAGTGATGACAGCATATACTGCTCACCGGTTTTTACAAGAACCATGGTGACAAGCGGGATCGAGAAGTGTTCATAGACCTTCTCCGCAAGCCGGGTAATGGGGGAGCAGGATGTGGAAGTTTTTCCAAAAATTCCCACACATGAATGAATCGTTGCACCATCGCCCAGTTTCTGGTAGCAGAAGGGGTACTTGCCGATATTGGTGATGTGTTTTATCACTTCTTTTGCCTCATTGTTGTCATGAACGACAAAGAAATCTGATGTCGTTGAAAAGTAATTCAGGCCGTACAGTATTGCAGGCAGGGGGACATACCCCTGTGATATCCCCCATTCACAGGTCGGGATGCCCCCCAGTTTTGCCCGTTCAAGACAGATCGGTACTACATATGCATCGAGAATCGCGCTGGTGGAAGGCCTGACCGGTTTCCCTTCCAGTTCATGGCACAGAATGGAATAATACGTCTCAGTTTTATACGAGTAATTTTCGCTGATGATGTGGTATACGTCATTGCGCCTGATGATATGGAGCGAGTCTTTTATTACATTCTGTTCACGCCTGCCATTCGCTTTAACGGTAATTTTCCGAAAAAACTGACCATCGTCACTCAATCCGGGCTCATTCCCGAGGGTATCGGGAGCTTGCCCAGACGTGGCATTAAGCAATACCCGGGTGTTCTTAGCCTCTAAATCAGATTCTCTGGTATTCATCAGGTAATCAACCCGTTACGCTTCCAGTATCCCGGGATCCGCGAAAAAATCTGCTGATATCCATCATATGCTGATGCTATGGGACAGGAACAGGGTGTATGACGGGAATGTCTCTCCTCTGCATCTGCACAGGAGACGTGGTACGCGGTAAAAAAACAGGAAAAGAACCACCGATGGTCCTCTTCATCATCGTCATCGCTGGTAAGGCACTCGTTCATGTTTAACACTAATCCAACAACATGTTCATTGGATTATCGTTGATAGCTATTGGCATCGATCTTTAAAGTATTTTGCAGGGAATAAAAAAAATGACTGCGGTTCATATCCGGCAACTCAGCTCTAAAGCCACGCCGGATTAGACACCAGGATAAACGCTGCTGAAGCATGTTCACTCCATAAGAAGCATAAAGTTGATATTATTATATCACCATCAGTAATCACCATGCATATCCCTACCCCAGAAGAACTCCGGGTACGCCGGGAAGTACTTGGCATGAAACAGACAGAACTTGCAAAGCGCGCCGGTATCAGCCAGTCAATGGTCGCACGGATTGAGGCAGGAAATGTGGACCCCCGGGTAAGTACCTTATCCAAAATCATTGTGGTTCTGAACAGTGCGGAACCCAAAAAGATCCAGGCAACGCAGATTATGCACACCCCTGTCCTGTCCGTTCAACCGCAGGATGCAATTACGCGTGCGGTTGAGATCTTTGAAAAGAATAATATCTCGCAGTTACCGGTAATTGAACGCGGGGTGCCGGTTGGCTGTATCTCTGAAACAGTTATTGTCAAGGCCATTGAACAGCAGCGACTGCACAAGACCCACCTCTTTGTTGTCCGGGACTTTATGGAGCCCGGCTTTCCTACGGTTCCTCCGGATATGGATGTCGAGACGGTGATCAATATCCTGCAGCAGAACCATGCCGTACTTGTGGTCGAAGGCAGGATAGTCCGGGGCGTAATTACGAAACACGATCTCATCTCATTGATCGTCTAGCAGGATTGAAGTGTAAAAATCTTTCAGGCACAAAAAAGGAATTATTCTTTTTTTAGAGTTTCGATACAAGATCACGGAGTATGGTTGCCGGCTCTTTTGCCTTTACTACGCTGGACGCGAGCAGCACGCCATCAGTACCGAGATCGACTGCGATCTTTACGCAATCACCAGACTGGATACCGGCACCGGTCAGCACCTTAACCTTGGCATTCACTGCATGGACAGCTGCAACTGATCGCCTGATGATCTCCGGGTTGGCTTTTGATACCGATACGCCGCTCCCGATAAGTTCCGGCGGTTCAATCGCAACATACTCCGGTGCAAGGGCTGCTGCGCCGGCACTGGTAGCTTCATTATTCGAGCAGACGACAGCAATAAGGTTTTGCGCCTGCAATGCCCTGATCGATGCTTCGATATCGGCAAGTGTCAGGCGCCTCTCTGAATGATTGATCAGCGAGCCGGCAGCTCCTGCCATCCTGATTGCGTCAACAGTAATGTGCCCCGTATGGGCGCCGGGCTCATAGCTGTCCACATGCTGTGCATATACGGGAATGGCGAAGTGGTGACAGATTGGGTGGAGATCGATATAGGACGGGGCGATCCCGATGGTTACCCCGCTTTCATGCGCTACGAGCTGCGCAGCATTCGCGATCATATGGGCACGGTTGCCCATTCCTTCTTTGAATGTCTTTATATTTACCAGAATGAATGGTGAAGGCATAGCAAATCCTCGTCTTTTCTCCCTGTTCGGGCTTAGTTACACCATTTCAATTCAATTATGATGAATATTTGTACACGAGGCATAGGCAACAGCACCTATGATTCTTTCAGCCCGCGGATGAAATGACCGGTGGTGATGCCACCAAGGGAACGGCGTTTTACTGCATCTTTCAGTTGTTCCAGCTGGTGATGATCATGCCGGATGTGGTCTTTTGCCAGGGTTATGGCCTGACGGTAAATTCGGGTCATATCCCCGGCATAGGTTCTGGTCCTGCCCCGTGCATCGATTACCACCTCATCGATGCCGATCTCCATGAGTGCCGGGAGATGATCGATCAGGCAAATCTCCGCGGCGTTGTAAATATGCGAGCGGCATTCACCATCGATCCGTACCGGGAAGATACGTCCGGTAGTGTCCCTGATGCCTGAGAACGTTGTATTACCCGGATCATGCCCATTAGCATTATCTTGTAACCAAGGCTGGAGGATACAGTCCTCAGAGATCATCGCTTCAATATTTCCCTGCACGATAAGGGCGAACCGGGTCGCGAGTCCCCGTGATCGGGCAGCCCGGATCAGGATCCGGATCTCGTCACGGGTAAGTTCCGGGGAGAGTGTAAGTAATCCAAACAGGGACGAGAGCGCCTGCACTGCCCGGTGATTGAAGATATTGAGCCCGGTTGAACCGGAAAGGGCAGGCCTCTGATCAGTGTGCATGAGTGCATATGCCGTCCCGCAATTTTCGACCATGTATTCGTATATACCCATTCTGACAAGGTGGGGCACTACCGGAAGGAGTACATCGAGATAGGTATTTTTGGTAATTTTGGGAAATTTGCAGACAAACCGCACACCGGCGTCCCGGCATGCTCCGTATGCAGCACCGATCTGTGTTTCAAGAGATTGTGGACGAGCCCGGGTGCAGCAGTGAGCCGGAGGAACGGAGAACACGGGTTCAAAACAGATGACATCACAACCCCCCTCAACAGCTCCCTGTACACCTCCCGGTGAATCTGCGTAGACAGAAAGAACAAGTGAGGATGACGGGGAACTTTCGCTTGTGCCGGAAGCCTGAAATGTAACTGCAGGTTTCAGATCGTCCCAACGCTGATGTACCTGTTCAACGCTTTTATGTGAGGGACGGGGTGCAACCGCCAGTATTTCTTCAGCCTGTGCAAGGAATTCCCTCCGGGCATAGTTCAGTCCGGCAAGAGGTGCAAACATATCCCCGTTGTAGGCGAGGGTAAAATTCCGTATCGTAAACGGGGAAATACCGGTTTTTATCAGCTGCTGCCTGAGCTGATCCCGGGTCATTGGTTGCGTTCGCGCAGGCACGAGGCGAAGATCAGATCGATACATGATCGGGATCTCTCTTCCTTTCCTCGTATGTATGAGCCCTTCAAGCACCAGGATACCGTCTTTTTCAACTCTGGCAGCAAGATCGATGGGAACAGGGTGCCGAAGGGTGGGGGGAGGATGAGCCATAATCTGTTGCGCACGATGAGCGAGGTCGGTTGACGAGGTGATGTACACCTCTGCACCGGGTTCAACCGGGCGCGGGACTTTCATTACGATCTCCCCATCTCTTTGCAGGGGAACCGTATTGAGGGAAAAGCCAGACTCATAACGGGGATTTTTGGGATGGATGAAGAGGAGCCCGTCTCCGGGACAGGGAATACTCCCTCCTTCGGATTTGACCGTCACGGTTTTTGATTGTTCATCATACCGTTTCACAACACCTATACAGATTCCCCGGTTATCCGCTGCATCCCTTCCCATGAGCGCAGTATGCCGTTTTCCAAAAAGATACCCGGAAGTAAACCCGCGGTTGAATGCCAGGAGGAGGTCCCGCAGCGCTGTTAAAGATGTATCAGCAATTCCTGCAGCGATCGCATCGAGTGCCTCCCGGTAGGTGGATACAACAATCGAGACGTATTCCGCTGATTTCATCCGCCCTTCTATCTTCAGTGAGACTATGGGGGAGTCGACGAGATCGGGGAGGTTAGCATAGGTACAAAGGTCTTTTGGGGAGAGCAGGTAGTGCCCGTGTGTCGGAACTTCGAGGAGCCCGGTCGGTCTGCCAAATTCATCCTGATTGCCAATCATCAGCGAATAGGGTTTTCGGCAGGGTTGCGCACACATGCCACGGTTTCCGCTTCTTCCCCCGATCACGGAGGAGAGGAGGCACTGGCCTGAAAAGGAATAACAGAGTGCACCATGTGCGAACACTTCAAGACCGATACAGGATCCGTCAGTTTCCCGGGCTATACGGGTTATTTCTTCAAGCGACAGCTCGCGGGCGAGGACTACACGCGAAAAGCCCTGTTCTGCCGCCCACCTCACGCCATCCGTACTATGAATCGTCATCTGGGTTGAAGCGTGCAGGGGTAGTCCTGGTACAATCTCACGGGCGAGAGCAGCAATGCCGGTATCCTGAACCAGTACCGCATCCACGCCAATGGAATACAGCCATATAAGATATTCCGCAACACCGGCGAGTTCCCGGTCATGGATGAGGGTGTTTAGGGTAACGTAGACACCGACATCCCTGCGATGGGCAGCGGTGACTGCCTCTTCAATCTCCCCATCGGTAAAATTCGGGGCAAATTTCCGGGCGCCAAATCGCCTTCCGCTCAGATATACTGCATCCGCACCGGCGGCAATCGCTGCCCGGAACGCCTCTGGTGATCCGGCAGGTGCCAGCAGCTCAGGGATGGGTGTTTCTTTCCGGATTTGAGAAGATTGCCGCATAGTCCAACCTATACATGAATAATTTTGAAAAATCCCATAATTGTAAGAATCGTTACCATGGAGATGGCGATATATCCTGCCATTATCAACAGGATGGCCCGGTCCCGCGGCCACCCCATCACCCATGAGACGGAGGGGCAGACATAAAATCCCAGGATGAACACACAGGGTACCAGGCCGTACATCCCGTACTTTTTCAGGAACATCGAACGTCCTGCCCGTTCATCTGACTTTTTTAAGAACCGTGATACTTTTTCCGAATGCACTCCGAGTACGTCAAAAATATCAAACAGGGTAAGAATGACACCCAGCGCAACGCAGGTAAGGACGAACAGAATGTAGAGGGGGGGCAGGCCAAGACCAATACCCAGTGCGGCTGCACCATATTCGATGACAAAGGTCGCCGAGACGAGTGCAAGGACGGATGCTGTGGAGATATTAAGGAAAAATGCAGGAGCAAGTGGGAGAATAACCGCAAGGATAAGCCCCCGTGCAATCGTAACGGACAGGTGTTTTAAAAAACGGGGGGGAGCGCCACTTTCCATAACTGTGATAGGATTATCGCTGAAAAAGGATAAACAGGTATCTTCCGGTACAAGAAAGTAGACAATACCGGTAATCCGGTTGGATGTATGCATGAAAAGGGTGCATCTTTTTTTATCCTGCACCCCAAAGAGAATGTGCACATGAAGATCGTCGCAGCGCTTACGGATCCGGCTCATGCAGCCCGTGCACAGGAGCAGGGGGCTGACATTGTCGAACTCCGGTTTGATCTGATGGAGGGGGATCCGGTAACCCTTGTGCAAACATGTAAAGAAGCATGTTCATTGCCCGTTATCGCCACCCTTCGTTCTGCGCAGGAGGGCGGGCAGTTTTTCGGTGAAGCTGAAGAATGGTTTGAGAGGCTCCGGTGGGTTGTACCCCATGTTGATTATGTTGATATTGAGCTGCGGTTTGCCGCATATGCGCATCGCATTAAGGATACAGGAAAGATGATTATTGCATCACACCATGCAGATCAGATGATGTTACTCCCCGAGCTGTTTATGCTTGAGCGTGACCTCAGGACGTTTGGTGATATTGTAAAAATTATCGTCACTCCTGCCAATGAAGAAGACATTATCGAACTCATCGCGTTCACCCGTGCAATAAAAAAACCACTCTGCACCGGTGTAATGGGAACACAGTTCAGATATGCCCGTGCAATCCTTCCCTTGTTTGGTTCACAGCTTATCTACTGTAGTACAGGTACCGCAACTTCTGCCGGGCAGTATTCCGTTGAAGAATTTATCAGACTCATGAAATTGATGAAGGGGAATTGAGGTTCTGGATCCTGACCTGTCCCTTTCTGGTATTCCGACATAACGTATATCATCTCACCGGTAAAGACGGCGGATATAGCACAATAGCACTCCCATGACAGGTATACAGTATAAGGCGGGTGAACACATGATGGTTTTTAAATCAGCCAGGCCTGACCGTCGCACGGTCAGCTGGGTATCCTCAGAATGGCTGGCAGATCACCTGGATGATCCACATCTCCTTGTCGTGGATTGCCGTCAGAATAGTCACTCCTACTTCCACGACCATATCCCCGGCTCCATTCACCTGCATGAAGGACTGCTGCGGATGCATATCGGAAAATTTCCCGTGCATTGGATCTCTCCGGAAGCAGCACAGATCATACTTTCCACGATCGGTGTCGAGCAGGACCGCCCGGTTGTAGTCTACTCGGACAGCATTCCAATGACGCTCTCTTCGCAACCAGGTAATGACGGGCTCGAACAAACTCTTGTTGCCTATTCCCTTGCCCGGTTCGGATGCCGGAATGTGATGGTTCTTGATGGCGGTCTTTTGAAATGGAAATCGGAAAACCGTCCAGTTGCAACCGATTTTGGAATCGCCTGCCCATCCGCATTTACCGTCGACGTGCAGATCGATTTCCTGGTAGGATATGACGAATGTGCCAGGCTGAAAGATGAGCCGGATGTCATCTTGCTGGACACACGGCCATCATCCCTGTATGAAGGTCAGGGCCCATGGGCTAAACCCGGTCATATTCCTGGTGCCATTAACCTGCCGGCAGCACTGATGATGAATGCAGAGAATTCTACGTTTTTAAAACCGGAAGAGGAGATCCGCAGGATTCTGTTCTCGTACGGGATCACACCGGAAAAAACGGTTATCTGTTCCTGCGGGACGGGAAGATCGGCAACTGCAGTCTTCCTCGTACTCAAATATTATCTTGGATATCCTGATGTTCTCATATATGAAGCAGGGTTCACCGAATGGTCATCCTACCCGGATAATCCTGTAATTACCGGGAAACATCCACGATAACCGGATAATCCCATCTATATATGGTACTTTGCCTGTTCCAGCACACAATCCACCAGTACCAACGCCAGCATTGCCTCGGCAACCGGCAGGATACGGGGAACGATGCAGGGATCGTGCCGCCCCTTAACGACAATTTCCGTTTCATTCCCATGAATATCCCGGGTCTGCTGGGTCCGTGCGATTGATGGTGTCGGCTTGACAGCGATTCGAACGATTATGTCCTGACCGGTAGAAATGCCGCCAAGAATGCCACCGGCATGGTTGCTTGAAAATCCGTCCTTTGTCATCTGGTCGTTGTTCTCACTCCCGAATTTGCCGGCAGCAGCAAACCCGTCACCAATTTCCACACCCTTGACCGCCCCTATACCCATCATGGCCCCGGCAAGCTGTGCATCCAGTTTCCCGAAGACCGGGTCACCAAGGCCGGAAGGGCATCCGAGGGCAACAATCTCAACGATACCTCCTGCTGAATCCCCAGCCTCTTTTGCTCTGAGGATCTCCTGTTCAATTTCGGCAGCGGACGTTTTCCCGTGCACTGCCAAAATTTTGCCCCTTATGGTGATGCCCCGGGCTGAAAGATATTTCAGGGCAACTGCACCCGCAGCGACACGGCCGATGGTCTCGCGCCCGGAACTCCTTCCTCCGCCACGGTGGTCCCGTATGCCGTACTTTTCCTGGTAGGTGAAATCCGCATGGCCCGGGCGAAATTTTTCGCGGAGATCCTCATAATCCTTCGACTGCTGGTTTTCATTGCGTATTATGAGCGCAATCGGTGCGCCCGTAGTCTTCCCTTCGAAGACCCCGGAAAGTATCTCCACCCGGTCCCGCTCCTGCCGCGGGGAACTGAGCGGGGATGTTCCCGGACGTCGCCGCTCAAGAAACGGTTGTATATCCTGTTCTGCCAGTTTCGTGCCGGCCGGGCAGCCGTCAATGATAACACCGACAACTGCACCATGGCTCTCCCCAAAGGTCGTAATCCGGAAATTTCTCCCCAACGAATTCATACTGTGAGCTCCCTCATTTTTTCTGCCGGGACATCGATACCGAAGAACAGGTAAAACTGCTCCCGGGCCTGTTCGATGAACATCTCAATACCACTGATAGTCCGGCACCCTTTCGCCCGCGCCGCTTCGATCAGGGGTGTCACCGGAGGCGTATAGACGAGATCGAATACCGTCATGTTTTCATTGAGCTGATCTTCCCGCAAAGGGCTGCGGGTATCCGGCTGCATGCCAAGTGGTGTCGCATTGACGACAAGCTCGGGCTTGATACGGTCAATTTCATCCCAGCTGCCCCATTTACATCCGAACCGTTCAGCAAGTTTTTTTGCATTTTCCGGTGTCCGGTTCAAAATTGTCACATCCATGTCAAGATCAGTAAGGGCATACGCGGCACCGGCTGCAACACCTCCTGCTCCAAGAAGTACGGCCTTTGCCCCTTTCATTGAAACAAGCGGTTTGCGTACCCCCAGCCAGTCCGTGTTGTACCCGATCGCTGTCCCGCATGCAAATACTACGGTATTCACCGCGCCAATCTCCCGTGCAGCGTGTTCATCAATCTCATCGAGGTATTTTATCACATCCCGTTTGAACGGGATTGTCACCGAAAGTCCTTTTACATCGATTGCCCGTGCAACGTCCATGATCTCGTCAAGTTCCGGGTCCTCAAACCAGGTATAATGATAATTCAGCTGGTAATAGTCAAAGAGTGCATTAAAGAGACCCGGGCTCCTGCTGTGAGCACACGGGTAACCGGCAACTCCCATGATCCGGGTCGTGGGATCACGGTCGGGACCGGTAAGGATTTCTGTTAGATTTATCAGGGCAACAGGGGGCAGACGTCCGGTTTTAAAAAATGCCAGTGCTGTATTCCGCTGGACCTGGCTGGATACTCCGTTATGTGTGAGAGCGATAATTTTTTCTGCGGCCACCTCCGGTGAAGTCTCCGTGGTATCGATACAGAAATCTGATGCGGCATAATAATTCTGCCGGCGGCGATCCATCATTTCAGCAATTTCTTCATGCAGGGGAAGACCGGTGAGCGGGGGCCGGGGTTTTTTTAATAACCGTTTTTCAATGGTATCGATATCCGCAACCAGGAGCACAACGCTGCTGCCACGGCGGAGATGTTCCATGTTTTTGGGATCGCAGACAACACCGCCACCGGTACTTATAATCACATCCTTCGGGGGGAGCGATGCCATAACCTCCCGTTCGATACTCCGGAACCGCTCTTCCCCCTCGTAATGGAAGATGTCTGGTATCGACCGTCCGGTCCTTGTCTCAATCAGTTCATCGGTATCGATGAAGGCCGCATTCAGCCGTGAGGACAGGACTCTGCCAATTTCGGTTTTCCCGGTCCCGCGAAAGCCGGTTAATACGATCCTCTTCATTTCATAACCCCTGCAAGTGAATCCCAGAATTCCGGAAATGATTTACTTACGCACCCGGCATTCGTGATGGTAACTCCCCCGATCCCAAGACCCAGCACTGCAAAACTCATCGCGGTACGGTGGTCATTGTCCGGATCGATAAGAGTCCCGCGAAGGGGAGAAGGACGGATAGTGATCCGATCATCCTCAACCACTGCGTTTCCCCCCAGTACACGTAATCTTTCAGCAGTACCGGTGATACGATCACTCTCCTTGAACCTTAAATGGCTGATCCCCGTAATCGTTGTGGGCGTTGTTGCCATAGCGGCGACCATGCAGAGTGTCTGGACGGTGTCAGGAGACGATGACATGTCAATCGTGATACCCTGGAGATCTCCTGTTCTCTCTACCGTCACCGCGTCTTCTGTATACATAACGGTGCATCCCATGGATTTGAGGGTGTCAGGAAATCTGCGATCACCCTGAACAGAATCCGGTCTCAGATTTTTTACCGTTACCCTGCCACCACAGATCGCGGCAATAGCAAAAAAATACGAAGCCGATGAATAATCTCCTTCAATAGCGTACGTCTTTCCGACATAGAAAGTACTGTTGCTCACAGAAAACCGGGCATACCCGTCCCGGGTCACGTCTGCACCGAACGCCCGCATGACGTCAAGAGTAATATCGAGATAGGACCGTGACGACAGAGAGTACGGGATGATGAGCTCAACTCCAGTTTCTGCATAGGGGGCGGCAAGAAGAATCGAGGAGATGAACTGGCTGCTGATCGTGCCGTCGACAATAACCCTGCCACCCTGGAGATGGCCCTTGACTTTCAGCGGAGGATACCCCTCTTTTTTTAAGAATGTAACAGAACCTCCAAGAGAAAGGAGGGACCGGGCCAGGGGAGCGATGGGGCGTTCCTGCATCCGCTGACTTCCGGTAAGGATCACCGGATACCTGCAGAGGAGGGCAAGCGAAGTAAGCAGCCGGAGGCTTGTTCCTGAGTTGTCAAGGTCGAGAAGGGTTTCTTTATCATTGGAAAATCTGCCGCTGCATCCCGTGATAACTACCTGTTCCGGAGTACAGCTGACTGATACTCCCAGCATCCCGAGAGCATGCATCGTGAGCCGTGTATCTTCTGCGAACAGCGGGTGGAGAATGGTAGTAGTGCCGGTACCCAGTGCACCGGCGATGAGTGCCCGGTGGGTATAGCTTTTTGACGGGGGTGCGGTAAATACCTGGTCAACCTTTCCTATGCGGGGTATAGTGACTATCACGGGGGCACCTCAATGGTACGGTAGCACCCGAGCTCTTTTACCGCGGTAATGGATTTGAGCTCATCGAGTGCTTCTTTTGTATCCGGTGACCATGCGGAGTCAAGAAAGAAGACATAATTCCCCATGCCCCTTTTTGACGGTCGTGATTCGATCCTGGTGAGGTTGATCCTGCGCTTTGCAAAGACTTCGAGCAAATCATGCAGGAGTCCGGCGCGATCGGTATCAGGGTCAATAACAATGCTGCATTTTTGCGCTCCTTTACCGGAAGCATGCGTTCGGGAGATGCGTATAAAACGGGTAGTATTGGAAGCATTGTTCTCTATGTCCGGCACGATGACGGGCATTTTATAGAGACTGGCCGCGGATACGGAAAGGATCGCACCCGCATTGGGGGTTTTTTTTGCTTCAAGCGCACTGGATGCATTGCTGCTGGTATGGATTACCGGAAGTCCCCATTCTTCCAGACGCCCGCTGCATTGCTCATGGGTCTGGGGATGGGCATAGATCACCCGCATACGGGAAAACGGCACCAGCGATGCCAGATGATGATGGATGGGCATATACATCTCCGCGGTGATGAAGAGGGGGAACCTCAACAAACCGTCAAGAGTCTCACCGACGCCACCTGCCTCAGAGTTTTCTATAGGCACTAACCCGACACCCTCACCCTGTGCAACCGCTGAAAAGATGCCGTGGATTGTAGAAGTACATCTGATGGACGTGCAACCCAGCTTCAGGGCAAGTTCATGAGAGAAGGTCCCTTCAGGCCCGAGCGTGAAAGTCGTCATCGGTTCACCATGTATTCGATGAGGGTGTCAGTTGTTTTCATGCCTTCATCGCAATAGGTTCCAAGATGTCTGCTGTTTGCCAAAAAAAAGTCACTGAACTGTGCAGGATCCTTTGATGCCACAATAGTACGGAGATTTTCAGCTGAAGATGTGCACAGGGAAAGTACCCTGGGTACAAAAGGGTTCTGCTGGAGGATATCAGCGTAGAGTGACGGGTCCTGAGAGAGTAATCTCCCGACAAGCGAGAGTTCGATCTGGTAGACCGGGCTGGTAAACGCCCGTGTGGTTTTTATATCGATATCGAGCCTCCGGATTGATTCGGCCATACAGAGGGTAACAAAATGGGTAAGACCCTGCACGACGGCCATCATCCGGTCATGCTGGTCCGGGGTGGCGATAGTACACTCTGCCCCTTCACCGCAAAAGATGGCAAGGAGCGAACTGACTACTTCTTCTTGCGCCCGCGCAGGACAGGCAATAATGGTCTGGTGACTAAGTGACTGGACTGTCGGCCCGAAAAGCGGGTGTAACCCGATTACCTGAGCTTCTGATTTCAGCATGGCGGCTACCGGAGCTGCCTTGAGCGAGGTGAAATCGCTGAGGAGCTGGTCCCGGGTAAGCACCGGTGAGATCTCTTCAATAACCTGCACAGTATCCCGGATGGGCACGGATACGATGACAAGATCGCATCGTTCTGCAAGCTGGATATTTGTCAGCGGCGTTGACCGCCCGGAAACCAGCACATCGTAGCCAGCCCGCTCAAAGACCGGGGCAAAGAGCCGGCCCATCTTCCCGGTTCCCCCGATAATACCTGCCTTCATGTATTCACTTTTCCCGGATAGTCTCTTTAACGGCCATACCAAAATGCCTGCCGCCCTCTAGCGTGCATCCCATGACCGTATCGCCGACAGCAAGATTTACAACAGATAGTGCCCCGCCATCTTTTTTGACCAGCCGGATGGTCTCCGCATTCTGGAGTATCAGGCTTACCTTTGCAGGTCCTGCCTCCGCTTCGACAAGGAGCAGCGGGCGGCGTTCAATCTTGGTCCGCCCGATGATGGCCGGGTGCGCTGTTCCCTGCGCGTCGGTCACCAGCACCTGGCCGCCGATAGCGAGGTCGGAAAGGTACGCAGTCTTCCCATCCGGCAGGAGTATATACGCATGAACGGCTCCTGCATTCACCCGGAACGGGCGTGGAGCGACATAAGGGTTCTCAAGGGTCTCGGCATGGACAAGCAGCATTGCCGAGGACGTATTTCCCATCAGCATACCTTCGCCATCCGAGAGCATCGAGCAGGTATCGACACATACCCGGTCACCCATGCCAACCGGCGTTATCTTTGTGACCGTAAACGCGATGAGGCCGACGTGACCGGACGCAGCCTTGATCAGGTTTGCAACATCCCGGACAACAGCCGGATCTTTTGTTTCGAGCAGGATGCCGGCTACCCCCCGTTCCAGGACAGTAAGTGCGAGCTCCGCTTCCTTCAGGTTCCTGACACTCGCGATGATCCGGTCTGACTGGGCGACGAGGTTTTCGAGAGGGATGACCGTCCAGTCGCTGGTAGTGACAATCACGAATTTTTTGTCTTTGATTCCGGCTGCGGTATTCTCGCTTTTTTTGTCCGTAATCGTGCACTCCGCCACGTCCGTGCCGATCTTCAGGTCTCCGTCCGGTGCGATGGTGGTGATCCTGCCCAGTCTTCGCACATCGCCGGCTTTGTCAACGACGACTGCATCCGCCCCGCTCTCGATTGCGGTTGTGGCGATCTCCTTGTTCCACGGGCGGATGTCCACCCAGAACTGTTTCATCTCTTCTTCCCCAGCGCCTGCTCCGGGTCAATATTGTCATGGACGACTGCGCAGAGGGCTTTGACGAAGGACGTTGTATCATCGCGCTGGAAGGAGTTCCTTCCCACGCAGACACCTGCCCCACCGACATTGACAGCGTCGCGGATGATCTTGAGGGACTCGAGGTCGCCGGTCTTCTCGCCGCCGGCAATGAAGACAGGTACCGAGCAGGCCTTGACGATCTTCCCGAATGCCTCAGGGTTGCCCGGGTAGTTGGTCTTGATCATGTCCGCGCCCAGTTCTTCAGCTACCCGGACCGCATGCCCGACCGACTGTGCCGAGAAGGAGTCGATCCCCTTGCCCCGCGGGTAGCTCATGATAAGGAGCGGTATGCCCCAGCGGTTGCAGTCCCGTGCAACATTGGCGCCGATCTCCAGCATCTTGGACTCGTTGGGCGAACCGAGGTTGATATGGATCGAGACCGCATCGGCGCCGAGTGCTATTGCCTCTTCCACGGTGCAGACCTGCACCTTGTCGTTGGGGTCCGGGTTCATGGATGTACTTCCCGAGAGGTGGATGAACAGGCCGATGTCGCGGCCGTGCTTCCGGTGCCCGCGCTTGACGAGCCCCTTGTGGAGCACAATTGCGTTTGCACCCCCGTCGCTTACATCCGAAATGACTTTCGTCATGTCCAGCAGTCCTTCAATCTGCCCCATCGAGAACCCGTGGTCCATAGGCACGATCACCGACCGCCCCGTGTTCCGGTTCATAATCCGTTCAATCCTTATCTCCTTTCCAATCATGATTCACACCATCAACAGTTCCATTGCCTCATCAGCGCTCTTCCCGTGATGCACGATACATGCCGCAGCCTTGACGAACCGGTCCGGCGTCCGGTGCTGGAATGCGTTCCTCCCGATAGAGATCCCGGCCGCACCCCCGGCCATTGCACCTTCGATCAGTTCAAGGGTTGTGCGGTCATCGGTCTTTGAACCTCCGGCAACCACAACCGGCACCGGGCACCCCCGGGTCACCTCGCGGAAGCTTTCCGGGTCCCCGGTGTAGACAGTCTTGACGATATCAGCGCCCAGCTCGGCGGCAACCCGAGCGGCGAGCTTGACCTGGTCCAGGTCGTTCTCTCTGGCGATCTTCTTTCCCCTCGGGTACATCATGGCAAGGAGCGGCATGCCCCATTCCATGCATTCGACGGCGACTGCGCCGAGGTCGGTGAGCATCCGTGCCTCGGAATCCGCGCCGATATTCACGTGCATCGAGACGGCGTCAGCGCCCATCTTCAGGGCATTCGTCACCGAGTTGACGAGCACCTTGTCGTTCGGGTCCGGGCCGACCGATGTGCTTGCTGACAGGTGCAGGATCAACCCGATGTCCCGGCCGCCCTGCCGGTGCCCGTGCAGCGCGAGCCCCACGTGCCCGATCACGGCGTTTGCCCCGCCATCGGCAACGAGGTTGACGGTCTGTGCCATATCGATCAGGCCCGGGATCGGCCCGTTCGTCACCCCGTGATCCATCGGCACGATGACGGTCTTCTTCGTATTGCGGTTCATGATCCGTTCCAGACGAATTTCCTTTCCTCTCATAACAACAACTCCAACAACATCCCCCTGCATTCACACAGATTTCTTGCGCAAACCAGAGGGCTTACTCAATACCAGAAATAATAGCCAAAATAGCCAAAATAGCCAAAAAAGCGATACGCGGACGTACCGTCATCGGTTGGCGTTTCAGAAATGCTTGGATTCATGCAACGGAGGTAGGCCTGTTTTTCAGAGATAAAGACATTCACGGGCGAAAAGACCCTCATGAATGCGGTGGCACTCTTCCTGCATGGTTATTTTGTATTGAAGTGATCGTATTTAATGTTGTGTGCTAATGCTTAGCACGGTCGAGAGAGGATGTCTTAACTGACTGATATAAGAGTTTTAGTAAAATTTTACACAATCTTAGTCTGCGCACTATGCACTTAATGTCCGATGTGATGTGATTTTTTTATTTTTTTCAGTGTTACACTGAATTACGGGATCTTTTGACTTTTTATCAGCAGGTTCGATAAAAAAAATAGAATTTATCATTACTTTTTTAACAACATCCTCATCATATCGCGTCTTTTCTTGATGAAGAGTGAAAAGATAATTATCTGATTCCTCAATAACGAATACCCTCTCGAAGGTCTGACCATTTGTAAAATGAATATTTACAGATATTTTATTGGACCACTTGGAAAAGTTAACACTAAAATGGGAACGAAAAATCCATAGGGAAGGAACATTTTTGTTCCTTCAGAAAAACAAAGCAATAGCCCCGGATGGAGATAAATCGTTCTTAAATCGCACCAATTTCTGTTCAAGCCGGTTTATAATAAAAGCCCATTATCTATCCAGATCCATGCTCCTTTGTCAAAGGGCCCGGAGACGCATTGAGTAAAAGGAGGAAACACATCATGAAAAAACCAGCGAAAAAAAACATGGAAACGAGGCGCCCCCCATGACCCGCGGCCCCCGCCCGCACCGGGCGCTGGCCGAAGCGATCCCGATCGCCAAGGCGCGTGGTATCGTCCAGATGGCACTAGGCGGGCCGGAGCGGGTCTTCGACATCGCGATCGTATCGAAGGTCCCGGTCACGTTCGCCCGGGTCATGTTCGCACCGGAGATCCTCGCGACCACCCGGCAGCTTGCCGATGATTTCAAAGAAGAGATCGCCCAGCTCCGGATCATTGCCCGGGACGCAGCCATCACGGCTGAGCTTTGGCTCCGGTCGAAGCATGGGACGTGGCGGTTCTTCCTCGTCACCCCGTCCGCGCTGGTCGAGATCGACCGCGGGGGAAACCGGCTCGTGCCGGGACAGACGGTTGCGTACGTGACCGGGACTCCTGTCAGTGAGGGGGGAGTATCCCCCTCCTGAAAACCCCTGGGAATTTGTCGTACATTAAAGCCCGTATCGGGCCCGGTTGTACCTCTTTTCCCTCAACGCCCGGATTTTAGAGGTCATAATTCGGAAAAATGTGGAACCGGGCCGGAATAATTCCGTATTCTCCGGCGGGAATGAGTGCGGTCGTATTTAGCAATGTTACAATGGCCTGGTAACCTGAGACATGTGGTTTGGGACGCCGGGGGGTCCCGGTAGAAGGGTTTTCCGGACATTCCCCTCGCGGAGAAGCCGTCACAGAAACGGGACGGGGGTGGTATCCCGTCCGCGGGACAGGATCACTCCTGCAGAAGGGAATCGAGGCCGACAGCGTTCAGGTCAGCAAGGATGATATTATTGATCATCGCCGCAAGCTGCGGGCTGGGTGCCGGGGGAAGGTTCAGGGACGCGAAGACCCGGGCCGCGATTGCCTGCGGGTCCGGCTTCCCGCCGGTCTCCAAAGCAGCCTGCTTCACCGCGGTATGGAAGCGCCGGATATTGGCTATCGAGTCATCAAACCTCTGGTACAGTGCAGCTCCCTCCGCGGGCTGGTCGTGCCCCGGCAGGTAATGCATAAGCCCGGGGATTGCCTTCAGGCGCCGGAGCGACCGAACCAGTGCGGCAGGGTCTGCAAATATGGGCATGCGGCCGGGAGCTTGTACCGCGTCACCGGTGAAGAGCGCCCCCTCGCTGCGGAGCAGGAGGGAGATCGATCCCGGCGAGTGGCCCGGGGTATAGAGCACCTCAAGTTTCAGTCCTTTCCCGGCGCTGATCGTATCGCCTTCCGCTAAGAGCCGCCCGACCGGCACAGGGCCGCTGACGAGCGGCGGGACGCCCTGGGCAGGACCCGAAAGGAGGGCCGGGTCCGGGTTCTCGATGGCATGGCGGTCCTGCGGGTGGGCTGCGACTATGCAGCCGGCCAGGTCGCGGATAGCTTTGGCCGACCCGGTATGGTCGGGGTGCCCGTGGGTCAGCACGATACAGTCTATCTCGGAAGGATCCCGGCCGGCCGAACGGATATCGTCAAGGATGAGTTTCTCCGCAACAGCAAAGCCGGTGTCGATTACGACAATGCGCTCTCCGTACACGATATAGACGTACACGAACCGGTCCCCCGCGGGTCCCTGCGGGGTCCTGATGGCATGGATATGCGGCGTGATCTGCATACAGTCACCTGTACCCATCCTCACACTCCGTGGATAAAAACCAGCCGATACCAAGGCCCGCCCCATGAGCCGCGGCCCCCTCCCGCACCCCATCTGACCTCAGTTTCGCCTCCCGTTAGCGTATATTAGCGTTTTATAACTCAAAAGAAATCGCTCCGTTTGCCGTAAATCCTGCAGAACTGGCGTTTTCCGGTAAAATGTGCTAAATTGTACGCATTTTTGCAAGTGATTCCGGAAAAAGGGTCTCCGGAGGGTGATCAAGGGCCGTAGCGGGCCCGGATTGGATAGTCAGAGATGAGGTATTCCAAGCCCCCGTCACCCGGTTTTCTTTAGACTTTTTGATGATCCACGGTATTTTCCAGACAAACTGTGTAGTTACTTTTTCGCTATCATCCCGATTTCCCGCAGCCATCCGGATACCTCCACCTGTGCATTTTTTACATCACCGCCCCGGACTGCGAGGCCTTCCAGGACGGTTGACTGCGGGCAGATTTTTTTGATGTCCATAACACTCCGCCCCAGACCGCTTCCCTCGTGCGTGCAGAACGGTGCAATAGTCTTTCCGGAGAAATTATAATCCTCCAAAAAGGTGAACACCGGCATCGGCATCGTTCCATACCAGTTGGGGTAGCCGAGAAAAATCACCTTAAAGGAAGCCAAATTTTCCAGATGGCTGGTAAGCTTCGGTCTGGCGCTGGCGCGAAGTTCCTGCTGTGCTAGCTCGGTGGTTTCCGTATAATCCCCGGGATACGCATTTACCGCTTCAATATGAAACAGATCGCCTTTTGTCATTTCCTGGATCATCTTTGCTACGACTTCTGTGTTACCGACCGGCAGGTTCACGATGGTTCCGCTGACATAGTTGTTGCCTGACCGCGAAAAATAGGCGATCAGACATTTTGAATCATTTTCGTTCATTTTCCTCACTTTCATGAATGTCATCCTCCATTGGAGGTCTCAATCCCTTGATCGATTATTGTGTATATAAAAATAGTTCTAAGATTTGAAAACTTACTCCTCTTCGAGTATTAAACACATCCCCCAAAAACAGCCCCTCCTTTCACTTACCCCATCCAATACCCCATCTTACCTGAGTTTCGCCTCCCATTAGCGTCTATTAGCGTTTTACAGCGCCACGGAAAATGCCCCTTTTGGCGTAAATCCTACGGAACGGGCGTTTTCCGGAAAAATGTGCTAAATTGTACCCATTTTTGCAAGTGATCCCGGAAAAAGAGTGTCCGGAGGGGCAATCCGGGGCCGTAGCGGGCCCGGATCGGGGGGTCGGAGATGAGGTATCTCGAACTCCCCTGGCACCGGTAATCACTGACGTAATCCTCTCCCAAACCACCCTATATGTTAGTGTAGATCCGGGCTTCCACTGGAACACTAAAAAATCACTGTCCCGGCCAAATCGTCATACCTGTCCACAGGTAACTGTCATCCAACAGATCAGATGAATCGTTTAAATTGATTCCTAAACTCACGGTATCCGACGAGTAAACCCGGGTTTCCGGTGCCCAAAACAGGCCTTCTTTTCACTTTGACCATGCTACCCTACCCACCTCCCTGAGTTTCGCCTTCCAATAGCGTCCATTAGCGAACATTTTCCTGCCCATAAAATTCGAATTTTGGCCTGAAAACTGCAGGTTGGGCGTATT
>Ga0187854_10000525_pt1 | contig 48340 bp, 69 predicted proteins | sample June2016WEW_6_15_FD_132445 | JGI IMG/M metagenome (GOLD analysis project Ga0187854, IMG submission 132445) | Peatland microbial communities from SPRUCE experiment site at the Marcell Experimental Forest, Minnesota, USA - June2016WEW_6_150 | ecosystem: Environmental > Terrestrial > Soil >... | reverse complement strand
CCCGTTCGCCGGCGCGTCACCACTCGCGCCGTCACGGGCATCGATCAAGACGTAAAACTCAACAGGGCATTGTGGATGCTCGCCGAACGCATGGCGGAGCTGAAGGGCGCCAAGCTGGCGGCCTAATCAATTGCCCGGCATGGCTTGCCGCTGTGCCGGGCCCCGTCCATCGGGTAATCGGTCCCGATGCCGAATGAGCGCGGCCGGCAGCCTAAGCGCGAAACGGGGGAACAATTCATGAATCTCGAACAGTTCAGAGCGCACATTAAAACCGTCGACCATGCCACACTCGACGGCTACTTTGAAGAAATTTCCGCCAAACTCCGCCGCGCGCACAGTCCGGCTCGCCGTTTAGGCTATTCTCTCGCGCTTGATGAGCTGGCCATTGAAAGCAATTTGCGGAAACTAGGGCCCATCGACGCCAAAACCGCCGCCATGACCGTCGATGAATTGTATGACGCATTGCGAGGTGAACTATGATCCTTATCAAAATTGCGGCAGCCATTATCATTCTCGATTTTGTTTGCGAGCTTATCGCGGCTTTCTTTGACTGGTTCGACTAACTACGGTTTTCAGCGCCGCTTCACCGGCCGTCACAGTCTGTCCAGATTCCGGACTCTTGCGCTATAGTGTGAACCATGAAACGCCGCACTGAAGCTGAAGCCGCTAGCCTCTTTGTAGATCCCAACTGCGAACACTCGCGCATTCAATGGGCACCGCTGCAGCATGTGTATCTTGATGACGGTCGCGCGATTATCTGGCAAGAGGGAACCTGTAAGGATTGCAACACAAAAATGCAGCTCGATTACACCGCATGCCTACCGCGCTTATTTCTTGCCACAACAAAATAATTATATTGCATTATATAAAGTAGTTTGCTATATTTGTTACAGCGATACCCATCGCGTGGAGAAACCACAATGAAATTCCAAGTCGGCAGTAAGTTTCGCCTTACAAAAGAAGCCTTAGAGAATTACGGAATCGACCGCGCGGGAATTCATACCGTTCGTGCTGCGTATGACCATTACGCGCCTTTTTCGGCTTGTAAAAATGATCCCACGGGGCACCCCGGTTTCGATCGAAGCGCGGGGACTCCACTTTATGCATCGGATCTGCCCTTTGATGTTTATGAGTGGGAAATGTCGAAAGCCTAGCCGGCGCGCGGCACCAGTATCAAAAAGCAATTTAACAGCGGTCACCAAACCGCATGGAGGAATAAAGCAATGTCAGAGCAAGATGAAGTTTTTGGCGAAGTGATTTACAGCTATACGCGCGCGCAAGCCATTGCCGACGGCGTTCTGGTCGACCTTTCGGCCCCGTCTTTTACCTTTCGGCCCGGCTTGAACATCCTGAAAGAGGCCGGCATCAAATTTCCCGTGGCCATGACCTCAACCGCATTCGCTCGCGTCGTCCAAGATCCGGATGAGCCATTGCCCGATGGCCAAGACGTGAGCGGCCGCCTATGGGACGTTTTGACGGTCTTCAAACTCTACGCGCGCCGGAACAGCGGCGACATGTTTCTTTTCCCCGTAAGCGTACAGAATTGGGTGCACGTCGACGGCGAGCAGACCGAGCGCGTGGAACTGGAAACCGTCCAGCTCAGAGCGGTTTGCGGACCTGGCGACACGCCCGAGCCCGTGATTACCATCATGCTGCCCGATGAAGACTAATTTGATAGGGGACCAAAATTTTGATTCCCATTCAGCCATTACGAAATTTTCAAATTCAGCCGCTTACTAGAAAGGAAAAAAATGCCCAAGTCTATTGACAAGCAAGACGTACAGAATTGCCGCTTACTTCTAGCCTTTTTAGAAAAGTCGTTTCGAGGCGCGACCATCGGCAATTTGAAAATCGACGATCTGGCGCAAAGTCTCAAGGCCGTTATCGCTGCAATCGGCCAAGCATAGCAAGCCTTTTTGATAGCGCGACCAAAATTTTTCAACCATGCCGGCGAGTCGGCAGAAAGCGAAAAAGCTATGAAGTGTAATCATTGCGGCGTGGAATCCGAAGATTTTCCCTTATGCCGTGTATGCGCCGCGCTTGCCGCCTTGCGCCCCGTCCGTCAGCATTGCGTCCGACTAGCGGCCATGGTTCCCGATGCGATGAGGCCATATGTGAATATGGTAAGGGCCGACATCGAAAAGGCGCTTGAAATTCTTGATACAAACCGCACGCGGAAACTTTGATAGGTGACCAAAATTTTTCAACCATGCCGGCCAGCCGGCGGAATCGAGGACACGATGAAATTTAGGCTTGAAATCGAACTTGGCAATGATGCCATGCAGACGCTCGATGACGTGATAGCAGCATTACAGGCAAGCCGTAATAGTTTGGCAGATGGGAATGAACCGCTCACAATTGGCGATAATGATCGTGTGCTAGGCGATGAGAACGGAAACAACATAGGCAAGTGGGAAGTGACAAAGCGATGAAAAATTCGCCGATACTGGTTTCATCCACCCAAAAGAAACAAACCTTTGCCGGCATCCATTGGGAGTGGCGCGGGTTCAATGATGCTGTTGGCTACTGGGAGGCCGTCGACGGCAACGGCAAGCGGTTACGGCGCATCAACTGCGACGGCGTAACCACGGACGGCTTACTAGTTAGCAGTCTCGAAACCTCTGTTAACGCCGAAGTCTGCTCCAACAGCGTCACACTTGCTCACTGCCGCATTCGCGGGAATGGCGCCAACGTTGTATCTTTTCGGGATCAACGTTTTTTTAGAGCAATGCAATGGGCGTCCGAGCAATATCAAAAAGCGGCAATAAATCAGCGGCCACTGGCCGCAGGGGAGAGAAGATCATGAAAACCTTCTTTTTTACCGTCGAATTAAAAGGCAACGGCGATACTCCAGAAGATGCTTGGGATAACGCCACCGAAGAATTTTCCGTCGAGCCCGGACCGTGCCCCGATCTATTTAGCGTTGATGACGACGACTCCGATTCACCAGAAAAGTTTTGATCTTTGCCGCGCCTCCTCCAAGGTAAGCAAATGCGTCTCGCGTGGTAGCGAGGGCCGGATACGTAACTCCGGCAACCCTTTCCCGTCTTTTGATAACTGCCCAAATTTTCCCCAATATTTCTATTGACAATATACAAACTACTTTGTTATTCTAAATAAGAAATATTACGAAGGGGTGTATCCGCATGCTCTCTATCATTCCCGCCCAAGAATCTCCCGTCGAGCAGCCCGAAAAGGTTAAACAGTCGGCGCCCAAACGGCCGCGTGGTCGCCCTAAGCTGACAACAAAGCAGCGGCGCGCCCGCGATCTGGCCACCAGTGAAAACCTTACCGACCAATTGCTCTTCGCCTTCCGGCGTGGCAATCGCTTTTTCGCTTTTGGCGGCTTGCTCGTCGGCGGTTTTATCCCTTTGGGCAGCTATACGCTCATTCATCAAGAGGTTGCGGCCCGACCGTACCTTTGGGCGCTGGTTGCCGGCGGTCTGCTCTATTCCTCCACCAGTGTCTTTCTATGGGCGGTCAGCTACTTTCACAACAAGCTAAAGGCCGTCGGCTTTGTCATACTGCTAGAGGGCATTCTTACCCTTTCTTCCGTCGAATGGTTAAGCATTACCGGCCTGGCCATTTTGATGAGTTTGAACGCAGTAACCGCGGCCATGCCGCCGCAACCCAAAAACCGTTAACCTAATCGCTAGCAAGGAGCAAAAACCAATGAAAATCGTGGTGATAATGAATGGCGGTGTAATCCAGCAGGTTTTGAGCGATGAGCCCGCAAAGGTAGCCATTGTGGACTATGACGTGGAAAGTGTGGACGAATGTCAGCGCACGTCCATTCAAATTGGCGATGATCCCTCCGAAGAGACTTTCACCAATCGCCTAGATGCGAATGTCACCCCCGACTTGGCAACTAGGCTGTACGATATTTGCAATTTAGACAGCAAAGTTCGCGACTTAAAGAGCCAAGCCGCGCAGACCACGGCAGAGCCGGCGCCAGAGCCCAAGACTGTGCAAAGTTCAACAGAGCTTGAACGCGTCGGCCGGGAGCTGACGCAAGCGCTTTCCTATTGGTTGCCAGCCAAAAAACCAATTCCATATGTTCATGACAAAACGGGCAAAGCACACCATAAAAAATGGAATGAAGCTAAGCTGATTCTTGACCGCGCAGCGCAATTAGGGTTGACAGTGGCCGCAAAAACCCTATAATCATCTTGATCGTAGTCGGCGACAGAAGACGGTCAAGTTTTACAAAGGACTTCGGTCTTCTTTAATAAGTGTCGCGCGCACGCGCCCCGCAAGGGGCGCGTTCTGTTTCTGGTTGACAAAGACCACTAAAGTCTTATAATCAATATTGATGCACTGTGTGGTTGCAGTCGGCAACAGAAGGCAATCTGGTCATACAAAGAATCGTACAAACGTATTATAAGTGTTGCACGAGCGCGCCCCGTAAGGGGCGCGTGCTGTTTCTGGTTGACATTGACCGTAATAGTCTTATAATCATCAATGGCTGTTGTCGGCGACAGATAACGGTCACAGTGCCGAACAAAACTGTTCTACATAAAAGTGTCGCGCGCACGCGCCCCGCAAGGGGAGCGTGCTGTTTCCGGTTGACATTGACCGCAAAAGTTTTAGAATCGTCTTGATCGTAGTCGGCGACAGAAGACGATAAGGTTTGTACTTTTAGTTAACAAACACATAGTGTTGCGCAAACGCGCCCCGTAAGGGGCGCGTTCTGTTTTTGGTTGACATTGATCGTAAAAGCCCTATAATCTCCTTACCGTTATCGGCGACAGGTGACGGTCAAGCAAAGGATACGGTACATTCGATCACTTTGACCAGTGTCGCGCGCACGCGCCCCGCAAGGGGCGCGTACTGTTTCCGGTTGACAAAGACCACAAAAGTTTTATAATCACCATGATCGTGGTCGGCGACAGAAGACGATTCAGCTAGCAGCTACCAGCAAGGGCTGTACAAGTGCCGCACGCACGCGCCCCGTAAGGGGCGCGTGCTGTTTCTGGTTGACAATGATCGCAAAAGCCCTATAATTGCCTTGTCGTTATCGGCGACAGATGACTGCTACAGCCAAAATCGCTGACGGCTTATAGTGTCGCGCGAGCGCGCCCCCTACGGGGCGCGTTCTGTTTCTGGTTGACAAAGACCACAAAAGCCCTATAATAATTGATGGTTGCAGTCGGCAACAGAAGGCAATCAACGTAGAAGTAAATCTGAGTATTTTTTTAAGTGTTGCACGTACGCGCCCCGCAAGGGGCGCGTTCTGTTTCTGGTTGACAAAGGCCGCAAAAGTCCTATAATCGTCTTGATCGTAGTCGGCGACAGAAGACGGTCAAAATCTATTTGCTTAGCTTTTAGCTAGTGCCGCACGAGCGCGCCCCGCAAGGGGCGCGTGCTGTTTTTGTCCAGATCCTAGACACAAAAAAGCCGGGCGCGTGGCCCGGCCTGAACTTTTATTTCGCGCGTTCTATTTTCGCTCTAGGTTCGTAAGCCGCGCATTGAATCCCTCGATCCGCCCGGAATGCTCGCCCAAAATCTCGTAGAACCGCCGCAAATCACCTTCAATCGCAATCAACCGACTCTCTATTCCAGTAAAACGACCTTGCATTTCGCTTCGTAACGCATTGATTGAATTCATGTTCAGGAAGATCCCAAGCAGCACCATCAGACTCGGAACCCCCATCGCCAACCACAACTGCAAATTCGTCATCATCGACACCCTCGACCTTTCCAGTATACCTGAACCGTTTTCAAACTCCCAGAACAATCGCTGCAGTTGCCATTCCGTCAGCAGACAATGGGCACGGCGGTTTTAGGCCAGCCTGGCAACTCTTCAACCGCGGCTACCCCTGCCGGCCAGCCGCCCTCGGGAACAAATCGCGCGCTGATATGTAAAAAGCTCTCGCCGCAGGTATTGATGCTGGCATAAGGCGCCACTTCAGCACCGCAAAAGGGACACCGATCTTCGCAGATTGCGCTCTTGTAATCCGCCCACGTCCGACCGCAATGCGCGTAAAAACTGGTGTATTCCATGCTCTCCTTATTACTGTTGAACAAGTTATAGCGTCAACATAAAAAATAAGCCACAGATAAAAAACTTCCGTGGCTTATACGTGCTAGTGGTCGAGCACGTAAAACCTATTCGGGCGGCGTCGCGTTCTCCGGCTGTTCCTCGGCCGCAAAAGCTCCATCGAGCACATACGTGTTTGTGGATTCAGAGTATTTCGGTCCGCTTACGCTTTCGACTTCCATGTTGTTCACTTGGTCGATAGCATCCTCGGCACTCTCCGCTTCAACTTCAAAGTCTTCAACAAAGGTTTCAAGCTGTCTAATTAAAAACTTCGGCATCGCAATCCTCCCGTACTTCATTTATTACAATATACAAACTACATTGTTATGTCAATAGAAATATTTACCAAAATTGTATTGACACTAAAGTGCGAGAAGCGCAATCTAATTATGAAACGAGGTATACATGAAAAACTTTCTTTTTACCATCACGCTGCAGGCGCCGGCCGAGACCGTGGAGCAAGCCTGGGAAAATGCCATCGATGCTTTCTCCATCGCCCCTGGGCCCTATCCGGATGATTACATTGAAGAAGCCGAAGCTGACGAAGACGAGAGCCCGGCTACACAAACAAATGTAGCGGCAAATCGCGCTCAAGCCTTTCTCGCCGACCATAAGTTAAAAAGCGCTCTTCGCCAATTGCGCGACCAGGTCCGTCACCGCTTGCCCGATTACATGAGCTTCCCATACGCCACCATTTGCGATGCGGCAAACGTGATGGCCGCCGCGGAACTTGAAGCCTTAATCAAGGCTGAGCAAGCCTTTGCTCAAGCCAAAATCGCGGAATTAAACGCCATCGTAAGGTCTAACGCCAAAGATTCAAACTAAAGGAGGATCGATGACTGCACGCCAAAAAGCCACATTCATTTGTGAATTGATGGCATCGGTTCAAAAATCCATTTTGGCCAAAATTAACCAGATGCCGCCAGAATGGGATGACTTTGAATTGCGGCAGTACATTGCCGACCAATTCATTAAGGTATCTCCATTTGCCTATCAACCCGAACTTCGCCTGCGCGCCAAAATTTACAAGAATGGAGTTATTGCTAACCGGCTATGACAATACTTCAGGCTTTTGTCTTTGGGCTTATCATTGGCGTTCTTTGCGCAATACTCGGAGCCATCTGGATTGCTAAAAAAATTTGCTGTTTTTAGGCAAATGATTGCCATGATTGTCATAGCGATGATCTTTAACGTAAGCTGATAAAAACATGTCCATTGAAAAGATCACCAAAACTATCTACCGTTGCCGCTGCGAATGGCCAGACTGCAAACACATATGGGATGCCGAAAAGATTCCTGACCGTTGCGCTAAATGCAAACGGTGGAGCTGGAACGGTGTTGACCGGCGCCGCAAGAATCCTATCATCCCAAAAACAAGACAAAGATTGAAAACTGCTCCCAAAAAGCCTTAGAATCGTGCTACAAAAAATTATGATCTCTCGCAGTATTATTCCGTGCTGGATCTGCGTTTGCGATATTTGCAAATACAAGTGGGTTTCCATCAACCAACACGCCCCGGATTTTTGCGCCAACCGTAATTGCCGCTCCCGCGAATGGAATGGACCCAAGAGACGCCGCAAAACATCGATCGAACTGCCCAAACCAAATAAGGTGAGGCATTACGATGCATATGATATTGCAGCAGCTTAGCGAGGTGAACCATGGCTGACGAAACAGATGCCACCCAAGAAATATCAACCGTCTTTGCCAAAATTTGCGATCTGGGCCTGGCGCTCGGCCACACAAGCATTAAAGATCAGCCGGGTTGCTGGGAACACCAAATCGATGAGCATTGGTGGTTTGCTATCAATCCGCACGACGTTTCAACCGAATGCACAGGGGGTACCGAAGTCCCCCCATACACCGTGTATATCAAGTTCTACGATTGGCCATTTGGCTTGGTCAGCCCGCTCGGCGGCATGTTTGGCCATGGCGCTTTAGCAAATGAAAATACCTTAATCGCAGCCCTCGATCAAGCAATCTCCGCCGCCCAAAAAGCCGATCATGAACGTTAATTCCCCCGCTTTTGCCTCCCGGCAACGATCATGCGCCCGTTTCGCTCATTTTAGGCGCTTTAAGACTTTTAAGAACACGGCTTAAACCCTTATTTTTCTTTATGATATGGGGTTAGCGGAAATCATCCCAAAAGTCGTCGGTCTCTGCAACGGCCTGTTGCACGGGAGGGGGCGGCGGCGCCAGCTTTTCTGCGTTCGATGGCGGGCTCAGCAACGCCAAATCGTTCACTTTGATCTGTGTTTGAGACTTCTTCTCGCCCGAGCGAGCATCTTTCCAAGAATGCGTCTCGATCTTGCCTTCGATATATAGTTTTGAACCCTTTGTCACATACTTTTCGGCAATCTCCGCCAGTCGCGCATAGGCGACCACCGTGTGCCATTCGGTACTGTCCTGCCAGTTGCCCTCGTTGTCTTTGTAGCGCTCGCTGGTGGCCAGCGACCATGTCGCAACCTTTGTGCCGCTGGGCATCGCCCGAATCTCCGGATCTTTCCCTGCATTACCCAGCAATATAGCTTTATTCACGCTTTTTGACATATTGCACCTAGCTCCTCGCCGTTGCTGACGACGGATTTCTTGAGCTATCATAACGCAGTATTTCTTAATAAACTAGGCTTAGTTAGTCCGGTTTATGATCCTCTGCTTGCATCCTTTCGTAGGCATCCAAATAATGTTTTAACGATTCCATATTTGGCTTTATATTCAGTTCAACCGCCGTTTCAATCGCCGAGGCGCAAAGAGCAACATGCCGCAAAACTACAAGTTCATTGGTTTGTTTTTCAATTAATTTATCCGATAAATCCTTATGTTCATCCAAGGATTTATTAAGCGCTTGTATCCAATAATCCCGCCAAATCACGGCACCGGCTAAAAACAATGCGATAGTAGCCACAGTAATAGCCACAATAAAATGGTGCTTGGTTATACTAATTGCCGCGTTCCCGCCAGCCACAAAAGCCCAAAGTATAACGACCCCAGACAGGCATGTTTTCATTGCGCTCATCCATTTCGATTTCATAGCCACACCTCCACAATGCAAGGATCATCATCCGCATATCGCGTGAGCCTGTAAAGCCCAGGGGGAACCATTTTCCGAATTTCCGCGAGCGTTTCCGCAAACGCCATCTCATCGGTTGCTATCATGCAATTGGCGCAAATATCCCATCGTCGTAAAACATATTTTGTCGGGTAATCGCGCGGATGGTCATAAATCACCCATTGCGATATTTCCGCATGCGGCGGAGCAGTTGAGTCTTTTTCCATGCCGTCTCCCGTTTAAAACGCCCTGGCAATCGCCGCCCAAAGCATGACCAATTCAACGACAATTGCCAGGATGCAGCTTATCGTTTCGCCAATACAGCATAATATTCCATGACTCGCGCGACAAATTCCTGAGTTGGCAATCCATTGTCACGCGCAACTTGTTCAGTAACGCTTTCAATCTTTCCCAAAGCATATCCCACCAATTCCGGGCTCATGGTCGGCACGGAACGCACTGGCACAATCACTCGTTGCTGAACTGGCTGCTTAACCATCGACTTCACCGCTTTTACCGCTTTCTTCGGACGGCCATCTACTTTTTTTGCTGCCGGCGGCGCTGGCTTTTCGTGGTAACTAACTCCTCTTACATGATGCTTAAACCAGCGATGCATGCCCAATACCCGCCTGCTGACAATATCCTTTTGCCCGCATTCCGGACATACAAAATTCTTGCTTGCTGGTTTTACATTTTCAACCGGAAGATCTGTTGTTTGTTCGTCCATCTTTCCTCCTCGATGTTGCATTGTTTTAAAGCTAAAAAATAATTCAGAGCGCTACTTCCCAGCTTCTCAAGCCGAATCTTTTCCAGAGAGGATCAAATTGGCAATTCGGCGGAGCATCGGCAAATAACGGCGCAATATCCTCGTCCGTGTACCCGGCCAAACCACAGCCAATACGGGTTATTACAAAATCCAATTCCGCATGATCTTCCGCATACCGCAAAAAGTTTTTCACGCTGACATGAATTTTAGAAATGTTTCGGCGTTGATACGGCGAAGCCTTGGTCGGAATCGCATACGACTGCCCTGTCCTTCCTTCGCCGATGCCCATCTGCGCGCCATATTTAATACGCGCCGTCCGCGCTGCGCCTGCGCCATGAATTCCTTTTAAATTGCTGCCAAACACAAAAACTGGCACGCGATAAACATAAACTTGAAAGCCTTTTTCCAGCGCCAACTCGATCATATGTTTGGTACCGTGGCTTTCGCCATCCCAAATAGCAATCAAAGCCTCGGCATACTCCGCCATGCGCTCATTCCGCCGAAAGCCGGCGCCGCGATCATACTTTTCATCAGGTCGCCAATCGGCTGGCATTTCCTTAACCGGAATATGATGCTCATCGGCCCAATCCTTACCCAAAAGGTCCACGCCCATAGCCATGCCGCAAACGACTTCCGTAATCTCAAAGCCACTTTGTCGAATGGCTCGATCAACAAATGCGGCGCATGTAATCGAACGACTGCCAGCAACAATCACTTTCACGGCATGCCTCCATTTATTGCATTTTGCGGTTCTGGTCCTTTACTTCGTCCGGTAGCCTTAATTTGGCAAACCATCGCCACCCGCAACGGTACCAATGCATGTATGGCCATTTCTTATTAAAGTTTTTAATCATGGCCGCAATACATCCTTCCATCAGCACCAGATCGCCAAATTGCGGCAAATCGGCTGGCGTAAGCGGCTTCCACTGGTAAGTCGCCAATTCCTTTTCAAGCTCTTTTACACGGAGCGACAAGCACTCGTTTTCTTTGCTCAAGCGATCAACCAACAGTGTCAGGGCCGATCGTTCGCCCTCAGCGCTCAAGTTCGTTCTCCTCGTAAAGCGCTTCAATTCGCCCTTCAATATCCGCGTTCAGTTCCCCTAAAAACTCGATGGCTTCTCGCGCAGTCATTTTGTCAAGCGACGTTGCATCGTCGATCGTATCCAGAATCTGAATGCGCTTTTGGTAATGTTTTGTTCGCATCTCAAAAATCTTTCGCATAAACCAAGCTAGAAGAGATTCTTTACTTTTCCAGCCCAGCGATTTTCTTCCGCAACATTTCAGGGTAGAGGACTTGTACCTGTCGCTGACCGCTCGCAAGCAAAACAAATTCCGCATTTGGCCGATAAAAGATCTCCGGCGTTTTTTCCTGCACATCTTTTAATGCATGGCAAATCACTGGTGTGCTTTCGCATCCTTCCCCATAAATTTCTTCCGTAAGCAGTTTCCTGGCCGCGGCTACCGTAGCCGCATAAACCACGGCCATATACTCGCAATCCCGCCCCCGCCAAACAAACATCTTGTTCATGGGCCGCCTACTCCGTTGCCGCCGGCTCCTCGCCGTCTGCCTCTTCTGGCACTCCCCAAATATCCTCGACTGGAAGTTGGTACGAGGCTGCTATTTTCAGCGCGATGATTAAAGTCGGAGTCTCTCCATTTTCAACGCGCTTCAGCGTCGTTTCTCCAATCCCGATAATCTCCGCTGCCTCACGATCCCCAATCTTTGCCTGCTTGCGCAAGGCGCGCAGATCGACCAACAACACCGTTCTATCCATTGCTTTTTTCGTCACAGATTGCCCCTCTCCTTACTGATACAGTTAAAGATACCCTTTTTGAACTGCAAAGCACAAAAAAATTGCGCGCACCGCTTATTTAAAGTAAAAAAACTTTGCCGACTGACCAGCCGACTAGCTTTTTTCCAAATTCAAATGGTTAGAAAGACCTTTGGTATCTTTGTCAACCACCATACGCTCCCCAGTTGTACTCAAGAATCGCCGGTCTTTACCATCGGTATTCCAGCGCAAACTACGGCAATGCCGGTTTTTGCACCTTTTTCGCAGGGGTTCCCCCGCATCTAATACCCAGCGCATGCCGCATACATCACAAACGCAAATATCACCTTGAATAATCACAATTTCAAATTATCCCATCGAAACTAAAGATCGTTGATTATTTGGCGCACTGTACCAAATAATCTGGTACTATGTACCATAAGAGAGGGCCTATGCGCGTTGCGATTTACCTCCACGATTCTCAAAATCAGAACCGGACAGAAGCCGAGGGACTAACAACATTCGCCACACAAAAAGGTTGGCAAATCGTAAAGATTTACCGTAAAAAAACCACAAAAAATGCGGCTTTTCGCAGCATGCTAAAAGACGCTAAAGAGGCCCAATTTGATGTGTTGTTGTTTTGGTCACTAGCGCAGTTCTCCCACGATAGCACCATATCAACCATTCGGATGCTGAATCAGCTCAACGAATTAGGAATCAAATTCCAATCTGTGAGTGAACCTCATTTTGGAACGTGCGGAACACATGGCAAAACTACTGCCTTGGTTCTCACAACTTTAGCCCACGAAGAACAAAAAGCCTTATCGAAACGTATCTCCATACGCACGAAAGCCGGCCTCGCACGACAAAAAGCTCAGGGTATACGCGGCCCTCAAGGTCACCTTGGACCAGGTAGACCTCCAACCCAATTCGATGAAAGACTAGCGCGCGATCTTCACACAAAAAAGAAGTCTTATGCAGAGATTGCTGCTTCCTGTCATGTCTCCAAAGCCAAAATTTGGCGCTATTTCAATCTGCCTAGCACAAAGCATTAAATTTTCGCTTCATCCTCAACAAATCGATAAACGCCAGTAGAAGCGCGCCGCAAAATGCCTTCATTCACCAAGTTTGCCAGTACCCCAGGAATGACTCCACGCCCATGCTTTTGTTTGATTTCAGGCAAAAGATCACGCACATCCGCCGCTCGCCATTCTCTGTGAGTATCTGTTTGCAATATCTCAACAACGTCTTTGCGATGGCAGTAGGTAGGATCATCTGACCAGCGAGCGGTCTTGCCCCTCGGTCCACGGCGCCAATCATCCGCTGGCGTTTTTGTATGATTGGTATGCTTGGCATGGATTGTCATTTCCTTGAACAGATTTACATCAAGTCCCGCGCTTTGTTCGGCCACCAGAGCGCAAGCGGCAATCATTTCATCCAGTTGATGACAATAATCCCGATGCTGCTCGATCTGGAATTGCACGCTATCCAGATCAGAATGAACCTTTTCATATTGCTTCTGTAGCTCGGATTCACGTCCTCGCAGCTGCTCCAAAGTAAAAGCAATTCGAGTTTTGGCGTCGCGTACACGTCCAACAATCGATTGAAGATCAGAGACAAACGGCGTAGGCTTTTCCAGCCACTTTAGATCCGGCGGCAACGAAGTTTTGGCTGAAGTAGAATCCGCGCTCTGAGGCGCTTCAGCTTTTACTTCTATTGGAGAAACGATTGTTTGAGAAGGGCTCTCAATAACCGCTTCTTTTTTTTCTACCACCAGAATGGGCTTTGGCGCTTCTTGAATGGTTGCCTTTGGTTCCGGCGCAACTGCCTTCTCTTCAACAACTTCCGGCTCCGGTGCAGCTTTCGGCTCAGCCACGGGCTCCGGCTCTAAAACAGGTGCCGGCTTTAGAATAATCTTTGCTTCGGGCTTTGCTTCCACCTTCGGCAACTCTTCTTCCACTTCAACTTCAGGTGTTTCCTCTTCAGCCACTTTCAGAGACGATAGTCCCTTCGCAAAAGGTGAAACCACCGGGTAAACATGCACGGCAAAAGGCTTGGCTTTCTTAGGTGGCACAATATAACGCGGCGATTCAACTTCAACTGTGACTGGTTTTCTATTTGCCATGTACGGACGTTGCTTATGAATAAGATCTGGCTCCCGTAGTTGCCGCGCGCGCGCGCCCGTCAACGGAATAGGGACACTAGTCCCTAACACGGAAGCCAGCTTATCTCGCATAGTCGAATTACGCATATGTCCTCATGTCCTTTCCTCGCTTCTACTCTTTCTACCCCAAAACCGCGTAGAAGCTCTGGTTCAAAAAGGGTTCTTCTTTCGGAAACACTCTATCTTGATTTATCCCTTTTGTCTACCAAAATTTGCGCGCGTCAAAATTTTAGTGAGACTGGTTAACCAAACGGTAAACACCGCGGCGAAGTTTTGAGACCATCCCACCCTTAAGCAGCCGGAACAAACTCAGCGTCGCATATTTCTGGGCGCTCTCTTTCTTCGGCTTCGAGGCCGCCCGAATCAAATCAGCCGCCGTGACTTCATCCTGGGGATGCTTCTCAAAATACGCCAAAGCATCCACTTTACCCCAAATCTCCGACCGATCGTGCGGTACCCGCTTTGGCGCCAGCGCCGCTTTATGATGTGCGCTTCTGGCTTTTTCTACGTTTCGCCGCGCAGCACTTATTTTTGCCGCTGTTTTTGCTCTACCACCAATTTTGCCCCCCTCCGCACCTCTGCATACCGGGCAAACCATTTCCGCGCCACAACTCTTGCATTTCGTCATATAATCCTTTCCCCTTTATTATAGCAAACTACTTTGTATAACCCCACAAAGCATTTACCGCGTTTTCTTGGCTCCCTTGATTTCCTTGATTTTGCACCCTTCACGCGCATAAAGCCGCCGCGCGCAACAAACGCAAAGCACCATCTTGTAACCATTCACGTTATAAAGCCAGCCATGATGCGCACACTGCACGCTTTTGAGCCATACGTAATGGCCCCTGATTTTAGCTCTTCTACGCAAATAATTCTGGCATTGCGGCGCTCCCGCCTTTGGACGGCGAAATTTCTTTAAGCGCCGCTTGCCCGCCCTAAAAGTCAAAGCAAACTGAAGCTGTTTGGGCTTCTTCTTCAAATCGTTGCCTCAAACTTCGGTTCCGACCATGTATCCACATAGACCGCCATCTCCGTATCCAGATGCCGCGATGGCTGATTCACAACAAAATCGGGCAATGTTCCCATCGACACAATCAAAAATGGATCGATCGCCAGCTCGTCAATATAAAAGTTAGCTTCAGGCAGCTCACGTTTGATCTCCACCGCCTTTGCCAAAACGAATTCCGGCACCGGCTTTGCATAGCTGGATAGCGGCGTAATGCGCCATGTTGGATCAAACATTTTCCCCGCTGTCCGGTAGTGATCGGCCATCTGCGCTTTATAGCTGTCCACCTTTTCTTGATCGAAAATATCGATCTCGAGTTTGGCCAGAACTTGCCGCAGACGCCCCGGAATCTTCATCTCCTTACGTAATGGCGTATAGCCAAGCAGCGCCTCAGCCTCCGCAGCCAGTTTCCGCCGCGGGTCGCTCAGGTCAACGTCATCGGCTTCAACCTTTACTCGCGTGAGCATTCCGCGCGACGGCTCTTCAACAATTTTTTCTGGAACCATTTTCTTACCCAGCGGCGATTGCCTCATACCGTTCATATAGTAGTAGTAGAAGCTTCCGTCGAAAGCAACATCCTGTAACGGATGAATGGCTTGGTTCGAAGCTCCTACCCTTATTGGCGCTTGTTCAAGCAGCTCTGCCGTTGTCAACGGAGCCGCATTCGCTAATTCCATCAAATTTGGCATGATCCTCTCCTCCCGATCAACAATTTTTAAACCTCGTCTTGATTACCATGCTGGGCCCAAATGCATCATCCAAGCATCGCGCACATGCTCGTCGAAGTAGGCATAAGGCATCCAGTAGCCGCCGCGGTCTGTACGTCCGGCCGCCGAGATTCCCCACTCGCTTCCCCATGAATTTTGAACAAAGACTCCACCGTGGCTGCCATCTGGAAACTTGATCTCGTCGTCGTAGTCCATCGCATGCTGCGCATGGCCACCCAACAGCTTTTCACTCGCCGCCGGCATCGGCATAAAGCCGGTCTTTGCCAGCTCGCTTCCTTCAAAACTATCGTATACATCAATGCCCATGCCCACCGAGTACCCTGAAGCGATCGACGCCTTAATCTCTTTGAGCGAGGGTAAAAAATGATAGGCGCCGCCCTGGTAGATCAGCGCCTCTTTGTATTGCTCATCGCTGGGCGATTTTGAGTAGTTGGTATCGGTATAGGGCTCCTCCGACTCCAAGCAAACCCCTTTTTGATTCAGTGTAATAAAGGTTTGGTGAATCGTCGAACCCACATCCTGGCCCAGCTCTCCGCCAGCAATCAAATTGCACAAATAAACAAAGGCGGCAGAAGCCATAAAATTGCTAGGAGCTACATTCTTTTCTTTTTCAAACAAATAGAGCTTTCTATAAAGCGCGTCGCGGTACTCGGCGCCTAGCTGCCCGGTACAAGATCCTTCCTGTCCCTGGTCGCGAATCTTGCCCATCCATTGCGATGTCGTTGCTCGCGCGGGCAATTGCAATTGCGCCGGCGCGCGCAACGCCAACAAACTTCTTGCGGGAGAAAAAGCGTTGTCGCGGTAAAGCCCGTATCGCCGCCCATGGGGCGAAGTTAGCAAATAATTTGCCATAAGATCCTCCAATGTTGTGGCGGCCTCGCAACTGCTTGTGCACCCTGTCATTGGCATTCAGCGCAGCAAGAGCAGGGAAGCCGCCATCTGGGAGCGCCAAAATTAGATTTTGGCCGCTGCTAGGTCCAACTTCACGCACTCGCTATTCCATTGCGCCTTGTAAGCGCCTGGCCAAGTCGGATGCAAAAAAGTCGGTCCGGTCAGTTTCACAGCCTTGTAATGCGGGCTGTTCACAACTTTTTGCCGGTTTGTAACTTGCGCCGTGGTCGTCAATTGTACGGTCAACCCAAATGAACTCATAATGGTTTCAATGGCCGCGACGGCAATGTCTACCAGGGCGGAGTAGGTCGCCGTTGTCGGAATAACAGCCAGAACCGCTTCAACCGTATCCAGAGCGTCCGTTACGATTGCAGAAGCACTACCCGTTTTCCAACTTGCTTCAGCTTGCTTCAAGGCGGCAATCGCGCTGTCCAGAGAGCTGACCCAAGTCGAGCTGGAATCAGCTAGCTTTAAAATCGCCGCCAATGAATCAAGCACAGAGTTAATGGCACTGGTTACGTTAAAGGTACAGCCTTCCATCAGAACAGTAGAAGGCAGAAGACTGGCGACGGCTCCGGCAACAGCCGCATTTTTCATAAAAATTCGACGGTTCATATATTCCTTTCATAACTTAATTTGCGCTGCCCATGGGCTGCCCGCCGTAGGTTGTGTAACTTGCGCCGCGTTGTAAACTTGCGCGGGCATCGCGGTTGAAGCCGTGTAACTCACGTTATTCAGCTCACTCTTTCCTGTCTCGGAGCTTTGGTCTGTAAATGCCCACGGCATCATTCCCGCTGAGGGGCGATACGCCGCAGAAGTAATCGTTTCTGAACCTTGCTCTTCCCTAGCTTGTCCTAAATCTACAAAACGGGCAAGAGCTAATTCCGTTGCCCCCAATGACCGGTTCTTTATCATAAGGGGAGCTAAAAAGGTCGAACCACAATTTCCACTTGCTCCAAGCGGTCAAGATACTCGGGTGGAATCGATCGCGCGGCTAAAATCGAAACCTCAGCCGGCGTAGCCGCCAATTGCCGTGTAACATCCGTTAAAATAGTTGACTTTTCGGCCTCTTCGCTGCCGGCCGCATCTTTCTTGGGTTTTGGATGAAACAACACGGCGTACTCAAACAACTTTCCCTTTGCCATTTAGGCTCCCTTCCGCTCGTATTGCTTGCGGCCACCGATACGAGCGGTCTACGGTGCGCCGTTAGTCTGTACCTGCGCTTTTTCCTGTGGCCTGCTTGATGCAATAGTGTGACGGCGATTGGGGCTCTGTGCTTTCAAAGATGTATCCATCTTTGCCGATAACCAAGTCGGGGGTAGCTGTGCTGATAAATCCAGTGAAATAATAATTAGACTTATAAGCGTGGCGGTAACCTTCAGGGCACTCATACACTGTCTGCGTAGCAGGGATTTGTTTCTCTGTCGCTGGTACGATTGTAGTAGTATCAATTAACTCACCTCCTTCTTTGCGTCAGTACGCTATTCCTTACCTAAAAACCGATCTAGTAACTTGTGCGCGCATGCCTGGCCACAAAGATGTTGCGTTGTGGTCGCATTTAATGTTTCCGCATTTGCGTCTTTCCAGCGCATGATCTTCAAGTCGTACAAAGACTCCACGGCCACAAACCATCGATTGGTTTCTTTGCGCTCTGTATTGCAAATAGAGCAAAGATACGTCCTTCGAATCGTCATAGCGGAAACCGTTCCCGCCGAGCCGCGACTAACAAATCGGCCGCCTCAATCGCTTTTGTGGCTTCCGTACTGCTTGCACTGCCATCCAATAGGCATTCCACGCACTCTGACCAGAACTCACGGTCGCATTCCATACGATAAGATTGTTCATTCAACAACCTCATCTTCTCGCGTCTTTCAATCCTTTCTTGTCGGTTTTGGCTCATCTTTAAGCACCTCGTGGTAATTAATCCTCACGCTGCCTTTGCGTATATTGCACATGGCATGCGCCGCGCCATTGTACGGCTCCATCTTTCCCGTCTCGCGATTGAAACGCTCAATCCGATCATCTCGGTGCCCGGCATCGTAACCTCGACCATCCTGGTGCTCAAAAACGGCATCCGCCAGCCGTAACTTACCAGGACAATTTTTGATATACCCCTCCAAGCAACAACGGCGATTTTGGCGTTCCCACATCTCCCGAAGCCGCCGCATATACTCGTCACGGCCTTCCTTCGTCAAAAGGTTAAGAATTTCTCGGCCATCTTTTAAAATACGAATTGTAGGCAGCAATTCGTTTTTCATTTTGAGTTCACTTCTTCGCTTAACGCATCAGGATCTTTGCAGGTTACCCAATGTCCCACGGCTGGCGTATCTTCTGTCGGCATAGGGTTCATAGGGATGTTGCGGCTTTGCGGTGTCAGCCACCATTCAATCGGAACTTGGCAAATAATGCACACGTCATGATCTAAAAACCGATAGCCTGCCGCCCGCAAGCCATTTGCATTACCAGGAAAAACCATCATATTTCCCTCGAAAAAATGGGGAATTCAATCACGTATTGGCGTCGAATTCCCCCACCGCCGCTTTTGCAAGCTGTTGAAGCTACCCGCGTCAACAACTTGTTTGCTACGCATGCGGCGAAAGGCTTTGTCCATCCAACTTATCTCCGCAACAAATCGTCAATATTTCTCCCATATCACGAATGTGAACGGCCAACAGCTCTTGCAGATTTTTCAATTCCTCAAAACTCTCGGCATGAGTTACCGCCTGTGTTAGCCGCTGAATCGATTCCGTCAAAAAGCCCACCAGCGTTGGACGATCATGAAATTCTGCGATCATCAGTTCAATCGCGTACCCTTCATCATCAATACCGTGCTCTTCCTGCCAATCCTTCAATCCGCGCTCAATCACTTCCCGCTGCGCTTCCTTCACACGCCATTTCATGGTGACGTACACTTCGCCTAACGGCTTATTTTCTTGTTTGGCGGTTTCCAGTACCAGTTCACCTTCAAAATCCCGCGCGGTCATCGTGGCGGCTTTTTCAACAATGGCTACATCCTGGCGCGTCTCCATGGGTGCTACCGCCAACTGTTCGGCGTTTTCAATCGACATCGCGATGAACTGCTCTTTAGTCAAATGTTGAAAGCGCTCCGCCAGGCCCACCATCTTGTACCAGGTCGAACGGCCAATTCCCGTTGAAGCACGATAGCTCTTTTCGCTGGCATATCCCAGAATTTGCCAAGCGTTTGTGGTGCGCAAAAATGCGCCTTCCCAACCAATTTCCATCGACTGCTTACTAGCTCTGTGCCATGCCTGCCGTATGCAGCAATCACTTTCTTTCACTCGCGCTTCAAGATCAGCGTTTGCGGCCAGTAATCCTTGCGGCGGCAATGTGGCATCAACCATCTGCAAACTTAGCCCTTCACTTGCCATGCTTACCTCCTCATTCTTCCTTTTCATTTACTTCGTCCGCCATATTCTCAGCCCCCAATCGTCGTACTCCGCCATAAACTCTTTGTTGTTTTTCAGCCCGTAAAGATACACGGCAACGCTCGATACCGGCGGAAATTTGCTGTTATCAGCGTTGGGAACATGAATAGAATCCCCCGTTTCCATATGCACTAACTCCGGCACAATTTCTTCGGCGCTTGGTTTGTCCGTAGACAATAAAAAGTTTTTTTCAATCGCGATCGTCATGCGCCCTCCATGTGGTTAAATAACGGCGCATCATTTTCAATTCGCCGCTTCGCCATCGCAACATATTCTGAATTCAATTCAATTCCGATAAACTTACGACCATAACGCAAAGCCACAACGCCCGTGGTCCCCGAACCGCAAAATGGATCAAGTACCGTACTACCGATCGAACTACCCGCTAAGATGCATGGCTCTACTAATTTTTCCGGGAAGGTAGCAAAATGCGCTTCAGAAAATGGCTGCGTCGCGATTGTCCACACACTTCGCTTACTGCGAGTTTCAACAAGATCTTTTACCGCTAAGCTAAAGCTGGAATTTTGTTTAGAACGAACCGCCTCGCGCCAGCCTGCTCCGCGACCAAATGCCGCGCCGTGCGCGCTGCGTTCTTCTTGGGGATTTGCTTGCGATCCTTTTTCGCCTAAAGGCCGCATCCCAGCTCGCTGCTCTGTCGGCACGGACTTAGCTTCTGGATTGGCGCGCAGTTTACGCGCTTCAGCACTGTCATGCCGCAGCTTCGGTTCGTAGCCAACAAAGCCTTTTTCACGGCCGTCTTTGTGGAAAGAGCCATGACCGCCATTTCCTGTGCTGGTATCCCAACCGTCTGGCGTTCTCCATTTTGCTTTAGGATTTACACCATGGCCGCGCGCATGCGCATTGCCAGTCACCGGCTCACTAATTGCCGCTTGATCGTAAAAATAGTGCTGCGCTTTTGTTAATAAAAATATATATTCGTGCGCTTTAGTGCAGCGATCATGCACGCTTTCAGGCATCGGATTCGATTTATGCCAAATAATATCTTGCCGCAAATACCAGCCGTCATCACGCAACGCAAATGCCAACATCCATGGCATGCCAATTAAATCTTTAGGCTTTAAATGGCAACCGCTCCTGTCGGGATACATTAATGTCCTCGGCACACCACCTTCCACACAAGATTTTCCGCGATGAAAACCATTTCGGCTGTTATAGCAATCTCCCATATTCATCCAGCACGTGCCGTCTTTACGCAATGCACGCCGCACTTCGCCAAAGATTGCCACCATTTTTGCTACATATTCTTCAGGTGTTTTTTCCAATCCGATTTGCTGATCCACGCGCACCGCGCCACATTGTGCGCATACATCGCGGTATTGAAGCTCAGTTACCTCACCTTGCTTATGGCCACCACCACGGAACCGCTCGCCCAATGCCGCCAGCCCCAAACCCGTACGAATGGTAGAAGCAACATGCTTGCAGTTAGAATCGCCGCCAGCCCATGTGGCAGTACCATAATCTCGCAAGCCCCAATACGGCGGCGACGTAACAACACATTGCACCGATTCATCTGGCAGCCTTCGCAATTGCTCGATCACATCGCCCTCCAGAATTTGGAACATCGCTCTCCACCGCTATCTGCTAACCGCGTACTTATTCCTTTTGAATGACAATTGCGCCATGCGATCTTCCGCATCCCACCGCAGCGTATCCAGTTCGCAAATTCGACTTAGCGCAACATTCCGATCAAGCACGTACTCATCGGCGGCCTTGGCCAGCGCTCGCCGAAACAGCTTTAGCTCTAGCGGATTCATCGAAACCGTCACTCGCACTTCCGTCATGTCCATACCTTTCATGCGATCAATCAACCCAATTGGGCTTGGTAACGCCATGAATATTCGGATCAAAAGGCATAACATTTTCCAAAGGAGCTAACTTTAAGTTGCCGCCCTCGTGCTGAATGGTGAATGAAATGGGCTCGCAAGACTCTGCCGCCTTGGTTTCAAACTCCGCTCTGCGCCGCAACTTTTGTTCTCCAGGGTTTTCTACCGTTAGACCGATGCTCCATTCAGTCCAACCGTAAATCGCGCTTGCTCCACGGATTCTTGTAAAAAATCTTCCCCCGGCATTTTCTTTACTCACATGGTGCACAATGCCGATCGAGCATTCCACATCCTGCCCAATCTTGCCGATCTTCTTTACCACCTGCGCCATTTCGCCATTATTGTTTTCATCGCGGTTATGGATGCGGTTCAGCACATCAAAAACCGCGAATTCTATTTGCCGATCTTTTAAATCTTGAATCATGTTTGCAACTTGCTCATCATTGTCAACGTCAAAATCGCCCAGTTGCTCGCGCGTGTTGATCCATAACCATCCGGTCACGTCTTCCCGTAAACCCTTGCCGCGCAATAACGCTTGTACGCGCACCTTTGTCAGCACGGGCGAATCTTCGCGGCTTATGTAGGCAGTGCGCACGCGGCGCGGCACCCGTCTTCCCAACCACGGCTCGCCCGCCGCTAATGAAATCAACAAATCGAGCGCCGCCAGCGATTTTCCTGTCTTAGGCTCCGCAGCGATCAAGCCGTTACCGCCCATTTGAATCACGCCATCCACCAGCCACTCAATTTCCGCATTGGCTGTTTGCGCCCATTCCACCGCATCCACAAGCCAGTTTTCTCGTTCAGTTGATTTTGTCCAGATTCTGGATTCACGAATACGCTTTTCTAATTCGGCTACTGAGTGACTTTGCAAAAAATCACTAACATCGCTTTTTTCCGGCAACTCGGGGAAGTCGACGATGCGCACGGCATAGGCATACCTGGTAATCGCCGCCGCCGCCGTCTCGGCGTAAATTCGTCCAGGCTCGTCATTGTCGGCGAAGATAATTACCTGCTTGCCGGTGAAATACGGCGAATAAGAATCTAGCCATTTGGGCGAATGCCCCTTTTGCCACGCGCCGTCAAAGGTCGTCGTCGCCGCAATCGAAAAAGCGTGATCGGCAAACAAATTAGCGTCAATTAGACTTTGGCAATCTTTCTCGCCTTCTGCGATAAAAACTAGACTTGCCCTTATCAAGTCGGGCAAGTTGTAAAGAATACGCCGTGTACGGTTGCCTTCCCTGGAATCAATTCCCAACTTCCATTCGCCGTTTGCTGGATGAAATATGCGAAAAGTCTTTTCACCGATCTCAGGTTCATAGCGCCGCTTTTGAAAGAGCGTCAGCCCGTTTTCATCGCGGTAATCGTAAATGGCAGATGGAATCCCAAGGTTAGCTTCGTTTTCATACCAACTGGCCGGCGTTGCTCCGGTAATCTGCGCGACATTCGCTTCCGCTTGCTCCAGGGAGCATGATGAAAATCTTGCTTCAAACTGAAAGAGATTGCCTTTCGCGCCGCAAGCATGGCAGTTAAAGCCGCCGTTGCCGTCAAGGAAAAGCGTGCACGATGGATTTTTTTCGTCATGGAAAGCACAGCGCACGGCAACTTTTTCGCGCGCCGGAATCCTTTGCCCTGGATGCCGATGCTCGAAATAGTGCCGAATTTGCTCAAAACTAAGCTGCATTGCTTCCCTCCAGTTGCGAGTTTTTTATTTTTGTCACGTTGAATTTTCGTAAGCTCGCATCCCCTTTTTCATTCCCCACATTGACGATTTTTTCCAAATTCCTTCGCCAAAAAACTTTTGTGCGCCCATCGGCGCGGTACGCAATTTGTCGGCCTTGGCGCAAGCCTGATAAGCATTCCAAGCGCCTATCATTCCATCCCGAATGGCATCCATTTCCCCTGGATGGGCTTTTAATTCAAGCTCAGCTTGCTTTGCAATCTGATCGACTGCCCATTGGTTTGTAATATTTGTTCCTTCGATTACAGCTCGCGCAATCATCCACGCTTCGTCCATGGGTTTTTCAGGAGAAACGCCCTCCGCAGGAGACAAAAAAGCATTTTGTCCGCTGCGCGGAGGGCTTTCTTTTTTAAACGAGGTCAAAGCCGAAGCTGAAGCTGAAAAAGAAACTGAAGATGAAGATGAAGATGAAGATGAAGAGGGGGGGGTACCCCTTAGCAATTCTCCTGGTTGCCCCTTGAGTTGCTCCTTAGATTGCCCCTTAAGGGTAAAAATCAACTCTTTTTGAAGTTGAGGGGAAAGAATAAACCATTCTCCTAAAGCAAATTCTGCGTATTTTTGATGAAGTTCTGCTTCAGATGTGCCCATGTCTTGAACATATTTAGTTGCCAAAAGAGTTAGCGTATCGCCTTTATTTTCATAACGTAGTTTGTAAAGGCGCTTAGTCGGATTAACACTAATTCCTATCTTGATTCTGCTGTCAGATTGCCGTTGTATTGCATAAACAAAACCAGGCTCGTTATAGTCCCGACCAAGTGCAGGATTACCACCGCGTTTTCCATCCTCCGTTTGCTCCTGACGCCTTGCCTCATCACGCACCATACGCCGACAAATAATTACCCCTTCATCTTCCCTACCATTTACCCCTTCGGCGGGCACTTCAGGGTACCCCTTAGATTGCTCCTTAAGGGGCAATTCTAAAGTGACGACATTTGAACGAATTAAACGATCGATAGTTTCATTAAGTTCGTCAAGAGGAAGCCCAAGAACTCTGGCTAATGCTATCCGTGGCATTGGTTGACCGTTAAGCATTAACGCTCCTCGCCTTTCGGATTCGTGCATTAGGCAAAGCATCTCAAACCACACTCCTCGATCGTGGTAATTGAGCGATTGAACGCCGAGATCTTTTCGCCAGTCGCCGGGATAAAATTGGAATGCGGGCAATTTACTCATTGTTTTCTCGATCTTGTTTACGATTTTTCAATACTCCGCCTACATATCGAGCACATTTATCCCGCCGACTCGTTGGATTTCCTGTACCGAGATCAGAAAATTGAGCTTTTGTTGCGCATTTATTAATCGCTAATTCAACTTCTTCGTACCCGTATTTGTTAAACCATTGGTTCCATGTTGTTTCGTTGGGTGATTCTGCTTCCAATAACGTTGTCCACATTTCCGTTAATACGTTGCGCAATTGGCTATAAAGACCATCACGTTTTTCTTTTGCTTCAAGGTATCGCTGTGCTTCAACAATTTCTTGTTGCGCTCGAAGAAACATAGGATTTGCGTCGGGCCGAGGCGCAATTGTCGAAATAACTTTTGCGGATTTGCCGCCGTTGCAATCCCTGCAGGACGTAATTAAATTCGTCAGATCATCGGAACCGCCTTTTGCTCGCGGGTGAATGTGATCCAACTCCAATACAACTTCTGGTGGCCGTCGCCCGCAGTATTGGCACGTAAATGCATCACGAGCAAAAATTTCAAAACGAACGGACTTTGATACAGCCATTTCATCGCCTTTGCATTATTTATTACCATTCCGTTTCGAGGTAGGCTTCAATGAACGCTTGCGCTGCAGGAACGCAGATTGCATCGCCCGCCAGACGAAGTTCCGCCACTCTGCCGGAATACCTTGCAGCCAAAGGGAATGAGCCCCGTCTAACTGGCCGAAATCGCCCATCCCGGCATCCGATCCAGTCAGCATCTCGCCAGAAGCCGTTAAGCGAACCGGGCCCGCAAACTTCACTGCATGTTCCAAACTCGCTGTGTGTTTCCTGCCGTCCAGCATTTTCCCTGTTGCATCCATTACTTCCGTCGACACCGAGCGGTCACCGTTCGGTGTACAGGGTGTCGGCCACGCCGCCAGCGCCACTGTTTTCCGGCTGCTGTCGTTGTTCCCCGCTTCGTTGTATCCGTTCTGCGCTGGTGTCCCCGCCATCGGCGTCGACCAGCTCGAAAGCAGCACTTCCTCCGATAGCTTGAGTTGATGTCCCTGTTCGATCCGCTTCGCCGCTTTCTTTGGATCGCTGTAATCCCCTCCGCCATTCAGTCTCGCGTTGGGACTGCGCCAACCAGTAAAGTCTTTGTCGGATGTGCGGCGCGCCGACGCTGCACGCTCCAAATACGATCTTCCCAACGGCGTAGTCTTGTGCTTCCAAGTCAGATTGAACAAGGTCGAGCCAGCCGTATCCAATCGCTGCACGAACTTGTTCTCCAAAGATGACTGCAGGTCGGCACTCGCGGATGAGTCGCATCCAATCAGGCCAGAGGTGACGAGGGTCTGCAAACCCTTGTCCTTTGCCCGCCACGGAAAAACTCGGGCATGGCGCGCTTCCTGTCCAAACTTCGCGTTCGTCTGGCCATCCTGCTTGCCGGAGCGCGAGCGACCAAAATCCGCCTCCAGCGAACCAATGGCATTGGGTGTATCCCACAAGGTCGCTTGCTCGTACTTCGGTAATACTTCTGGCATCAACATCTCCATCCGCAATGGCATTAGCTTTAATAGCCTCTCGGATAATCTCGGCTTTTAGTGGATCGCATTCGTTGTAATAAGCAGACACAACAGTCCAATGCTTCAATTGGCAGGATTAATATGATTGGCGCTCGTTAGCTCGTTCGATAATCCATTTTTGGACGTCGCGGGTTAGCCACCCTACCGAATGAGTACCAAGTTTCACCGGCTGAGGAAAAAGGCCAGCTCTCTTTTTTACGTCGATCGTGCCAGTGCAAACGCCCAGCATTTCAGCAACCTGATTTTTACGCAGGATAAAAGGAAGGTGAGTTTGTAAGATAGATTTTTTTCTTTGGCGAGCCATGGATGAACCCCACAGCCATTATCGATACTTTGATTTTTTTTACAAGAGGAGTCGAACGGTGCAAATCTAAGTGACCCAAAATTTAATTCGTCTTTATTTATCTAAGTTCTAAATGATCTTAAAGGTCGAAAAGAAATAGTCGTAAATGAACTTAAAAGTCTAACCCTTTGGGCGGCTGTTTTAGGGGGTTATCCACAGATTTTTCCACAGCCGCCCTTGGGTTTTAAGCGACGATCTTCAATCTATGATCGCCTTGTTCTCTCAGCTCATCCAGGGTATCAGCCCACTGCTGCATCATAGCCGTTCTATCTTCTAAATACAATGCAAAGTTATAAGATGCCGACACCTTATCTTGCTTTACGTGCGCTAACTGCAATTCGATCTGTTCATGGTCAAAACCGTGCTCATGCAACCAAGTTGAGGCGATCGAACGCCAGCCGTGGCCGGTCATTTTCCCCCTGTACCCCATGCGTTCAAGCGCCTGCAAAATTGTGTTGTTGCTCATCGTGCCATCGTGATTAAAATCTTTTGGAAACAGTCGGCCACTTTCACCTGTTAGGCCGTGAAGGCGCTTGAGTAAAGCAAAGGTTTGAGTAGCCAGCGGCACAATATGCGGCCGGTTCATCTTCATGCGTTCGGCCGGAATGCGCCATTGCTTTTGCGCCCAATCAATTTCATCCCAGCGGCCGCCAATCAATTCGCTCGTACGCACAAAAGTAAGACTTAACAGATCCATGGCAATCCGCGTCAGCGCGCTGCCGCTATAATTCCGCATATCGCAAAGCAACGCAGGAACCTCGTTAATCGACAAATGCGCTAAATGCACAATTTGCGCCTTGCTCAAAATGCGATCGGGCCGAATGCCGGCGGCTGGATTCATCGGGATTAATCCGCGGTCGCAGCCGAATTCATAAATCTGATTAATAGTCTGCAGCATGCGGCGGGCAATATCGCGCGCGCCGTGCGCATCAATCGATTGGATTAACGCCACAATTTCAATGCGGCTGATTTTCATCGGCGGCTTTTTACCAATAACCCCAAAAACATTCAGCATAAGCCGCGCTTCCATTTGCGTCGCATAACGGGGCGCCTTGTCGGCCTTCCACCAGTCGAGCCATTGCCGCGCCAGCCACTCAAAGGTAAATGCTGAGGTTTTTTTTTCTTCCACCCGTTCCACTTTTTGCTGCTCTTTGGTTTCTTTCCGCACCGCCATGGGATCAGTACCTTGCGCTAAAAGCAGCCGCGCATCCATATGGCGTTTTCTTGCGTCCAATAGCGATACATCCGGATATTTACCCAAAGCGATCTGTTTCTGTTTACCGTCAAACCGATATTTCCAGCGCCACAGTTTGCCGCCGGCTGGCGTTACCAGTAAATACAATCCACGATGGTCAAGAATGCGATATGGCTTTGTGTCGGGCTTTGCTTTTTCGCACTTAAAATTAGTGAGTTCCATTCTCCATTTCTCCTCGGTTTAGTCCTTGTGTAAACGCGTTTGCTTTCCGTACCAGACCCCTATTTTTTCCCGAACTCGTAAATTCGTTGAATGATCTGCATATCCAGTTGGTCAGTTAAATTTGCCAAAAGCAGAGAATCCGTTGTGCTATTAAAAATTTCGGGGTAGCGCAAACCAATCTCATGAAGCCACCACGCAAACCAGAGTTTTGCGCATTTGCTAAATAATTGCTTTCGCCCCTGAGCGGCATTTTGTTGTAGCGCTTTCGTCTTTCGTTGTAACGCAATCGCCTTTAGTTTTTGCTTTATTTTCTTCCGTGTTGCCATCGGATCGGTTCCGGTAGCGAGTTCCGCGCGAGCTTTTGCATGCAGCGTCCGGGCCTCAAGTAACGAAACCTTAGGATATTTTCCGAATGCCATTTGTTTTTGCTTGCCGTCAAACCAATACTTCCAGCGCCACAACTTGCTGCCAGTGGGCATGACAAGTAAATGCAGACCGCCCCAATCAGCGAGACGGTAAGGTCGCACCGCAGGGCGGGCATTTTCGCATTTTAAGTCGGTCAGTCCCATTTCTCTTTAAGCCTGTTTATTCTTCTCACCAAATCATGCCGTTGCATCTGTCCGATGCACTGTAGATCTATTGCTACCGCAGTAATCAGTCCTCCCCCTTACACCATCCTTGTTGCATCTGTTCGATGCACTTAAAGCCCGTTACTACAGACATCGATGGGATAGTTCCGGACCCATGCATCCAGTTGCATCTGCTCGATGCACTCAAAACCCGTTGCCACTCAAGCCTTCGGTTATTTGCGTAATTCCGATTCGTTGCATCTGCTCGATGCACTAAAAGCCCGGCGCTACACGAACGTCGGGCAACTCGAGTTGACTACTCCGGTTGCATCTGTTCGATGCACTCAATGCCCGTTGCTACTTCGGCCATTACGATAAACATCCGTACTCTTAAGGTTGCATCTGCTCGATGCACTAAAAAAAAATTGCTGCTTCGTTTTTCCATGGAAAACAAATGTTGCATCTGCTCGATGCACTCTAAGCCCGCTGCTACCATGCTTATTCTTCTCAAGAAGAGAAGGGGCAGGTTGCATCTGTCCGATGCACTGCAACTTGCATACGATCCATACACGCAAAGCAAACCACGGACTTGCATGTGTTGCATCTGTCCGATGCACTCAATGCCCGTTGCTACGCTGGATCTTCATTCTTGCTCATCGCTTGAATCTGTTGCATCTGTCCGATGCACTCAAAATCAGTTGCTACAATCTTGGCCGCAACAAAAATGACTGAGACGAGCGGGTTGCATCTGTGCGATGCACTGTAAACCTGTTGCTGCTCCCGTCTGGAGGCATTGTGGCTGATTCCAAAATTGTTGCATCTGTCCGATGCACTCAAAATCAGTTGCTACAATCTTGGCCGCGACAAAAATGACTGAAACGAGCGGGTTGCATCTGTGCGATGCACTTTAGCTCTGTTGTGCCGTCAGATCCTCGCTCTTACGTCGTCCGGTAGTTGCATCTGTCCGATGCACTCAAAACTTGTTGCTACGCAAGCAAGCATGTCCTATTTCGTGAGCAATCGTGTTGCATCTGTCCGATGCACTTAAAACCAGTGACAACGCATGCTTCTCAAGCCTAGATGTAGTCAATAACAAGTTGCATCTGCTCGATGCACCCCATAATTTGCAAAGACCGCTAAGGCATTTCTGGTGCCTCATATCCCTAAGGACACTTCCATTATACATAAAATGCCCCCAAAAAGTGTCCTATTGCATCGATATTTCAAAAAGCCTCGGCACCAAAAATAGCAAAAAAAATGCCAACAAATATCGCCCCTTGCAAAAAACTATCCTTATGCTTTTAGGTCGAGGTTGAACAGAATGTCAGAGGGAATATTCGCGGTAAGTCCTTTATTTTGAGTATATAAAAGGTAGGAAAATGGTCGAGAAAGGTCGAGAAAAGTTTTAGGATTAAGGGGGTGAAAAAGTGGTATTGGCTCCTACCTGAGGAGCCAAACATTCATTGTTTTCAATAACTTACAACGACAAAATCGAAAATAGCACTAAATATAACACCAAACAAACAAATGGCCGATCACCAGTTTGATCGGCCACAAAATCCTGCTGTTTCAGAAGGTTGCATCTGCTCGATGCACTCAAAACTCGCTGCTACGTGTGGGAGCGCTACTGCCCAGCCAGTAATGATTCGTTGCATCTGCTCGATGCACTGTGATTGTACCGTTCAAGGTTGCGCCTGTTCGGCGCACTATAGAGCGTCCAACCCCATTAACTTCCAGCAGTCCTCACATACGATAGCCATATCGTCATCGCCGTCGCCGACCTTAGAGTGAGCATTCTTTACGCCAAACAGGCGCTCAGCTTCCGCGTCGGCTTCTTCGTCCGTGCTCTCATTTTCAAATACTTCGCCGCAATTTTCGCACGTAAAAGTTCCATTGCTCATTGCTTCGTCCTCGGTGTTGCACCTGTTCGATGCACTGTGTTGCGCTTAATTTTAAACACAAGATTGGGTCTAGAAAAAAGCGCGACACACTGATCTTCCTTACAGCGATCCATCCGCGTCGTTATCCCCGAAGTGCCCTTGCGGAATAACCGACGCTAGCGCTTCATCATCCAAATTTTCTAGAGGCAAAATTGGCACGTCTTTCGGTGCTGGCACAATTATCTTGTGCTCAAGTGTTTTTACATACGCTTCTAAGTCCGACATGCGAAATTTGTGCATATATTTGCCTGTATCGCCCATTGGAAAGGCGATCGAGGGCAAGATTCCGCGTCGCGCCATACGACGAATGGTTAAAGGAGCAAATCCAAGGTACTCTGCCGCCTCAACTGCACCAACCAGCGGTTCTAATTGACGATTAGAACAAGTTACCTCCATGGCATCCTCCTATTACCTGCTTGGCCCGTGGTAACTATTTAGGGAAAAGCTGATTCAAATTAACCCTTTTTGAACTATTTTTCAACGGTTAAGTAAGAAACGCTGTGGAAAAGTGGAAAAAAGTGCTGCCTTACTATGTTACGGTGCCGAGCCGCCACCGAGGAAGAGTCGGCCCGGCACCGCGCATCGGCACCAGTTCACAGCGGAAGGGGTCAATTTTTCGCCGGCAGCCGAATCGCGCGTATCTGAGGAACGCGCTAGATCCATTGAAGAGAGATTTTTGTTCAAAGTCAACCCCCCTTTTTGAACCGACTACGCGCGAAAATGAACCTTCTCGGTTTTGTGCACTACAACGCCCGGAATCGAAAATCCTTCCCGATCAGCATCCGCCCGCTTGTCCAGGTAGCGTTGGTTTGGAAGCAGCGCTACGATCGGCGCTTCGTTCGCATCAACCGCATGTACTAGCTTGGGGAAGTCCACGACTTCCGCATGGAAGCGCATACGGTCCACCTTGCCACGCATTTTCGCTGGTATCGCGTTCTGCATGATGGCAGGTGCTGGCATCTCACCTTCCGCATTCGCTGGTATAGTCGCTAGCATCGTCTGCATATGCTCCGCATCGGCTTCCGCATGTACGCGCTCGAACTCCTGAATTGCGGATGCCAACGCATCCTTACTGGCGCTTACCGCATCCGCATCCGCATGCTCCATATCCAAAATTGGCTGCTTCAGGTGGTCGATCGCTTGCTTGATCGGCCTATAAAACTCAGTGACGCTCTTCGCCAGCACTTGCAGCAGTCTTCCGGCTTCAATTGCCTTTTCATAATCGTCGACACTAGCGATACCAGCAGTTATGATACCAGCGGAAAGATGAAGTACCGTCTGCACCTCGTGACGCAGCGCCGCTTGCTGAATATCAAAGTCCGTTGGCATCAGCAACTCAGGCTGCGCTACTGTCAATTGCCGCTCAATAGGCTCAGGATCAAAATCAATTTCCATCCCGCTTCTCCTCATGCTGCCAATTTATATCCGTGATTCATTTTCCAAATAGCCGAGTACGCCATGTATAAAAAAGTCTTTTCATCTTGAGAATTGTCGTAATAGATCGGCTTGACTCGGCCGTCCTTTTGAAGGTGCAAAACAACTCGCAAATATCGGTCAGCGCGCTCAATTGACTTTGCCGCTAAAGCATAAGCCGCCGTTTGAAGCGCCCACGTAGGGCTTTCTTTTACGGCCGTTTTAAGATCGATAATGACGTTACGGCGCGCTCCTTGGTATTTAATTGAGCCTCGTTGGTCGTACTGGTAACCAATCTTCATGCCGTAAACGTCGAGAATCCCTTGCTGCTCGCAAGCTCCCAATTGAAATTCCATGTTACGAAACCATAGTTCCGCACCGACAACGTAGCCCATGGCGGCATCGTCTACCGTATCCCAATTCAAGTTGTTTTGAAGGAGTAATTCTATGGCTTTATGTACGGCGATGCCGATTTCCGATTTATGACTTAATACAGTGGGAGCGACATCGCCGTAATCTACGAGGCCCAATATTTGGAAAATCTGCGTAACGCTGAGTATTTGATTTCCCTGTACGTCACGGTAAACATGTCCAACGGGCTCAAACCATCCGCCCGGTATGCTAACCCTATTCGGTATCGTCCTTGGATTCATCCTTTTTCTTCCTTGGGGAAGAAGCCCGAGGCTTGCCCTTGTAAACAAAAATTGCTCGTCCGTTTTGAGGGCAATGAACGCGCAAATCCAAGTGATGGTTTTGGCTGAAATTGCGGATCACATTCGCCGCTTTGTTCGCCAGTAGTACCGTGTCATATTCCTGGGTAACAACGAGAGGCATTCCATCGCTGCCCTTTGATGCATGCCCAGCAGCTTCTACGATTGGCAAATACGGCTCAATATTTGTCCGTTTCGGAAAGGCTGCACTAAATTCCAATGTGTGCATAAATCTTCTCCTCGGCAGGTTTTACCTGCGAGAGAATAATAAATCAATTTATGCGCGCTCCGAAACCATAATTTCTTTCAAGCCCCCGTAAATATTTGCCCACGCTTTCCGCTTCGCGCATTTCCGCATAAACAAAGGGCGGTATTCCTTTCCACCGATAGCGCGAACCATCCGTATACTTTACTTCCATTACCAAGGTTTTAGGATCATAGCCCGTCGCCGCCACATGGCTACTATGCTCTACCGACTCCAAGGTGATGGATATGTTCCGTAAAGGGGTATTAGCGCTCAATTTTTAAGCACCTCGTCCTCATTTAAATAGACGGTCTCTTCCTGCACGTTACCCTCCGCCCATTTGCAAAGCGAATCATAGAGATTTCGCGGCAGATCCGATACGTGTTCCACTCCTAATGGGTCCAAATATTCCCTTTTTAGATCCTCTTCCGTATGGACTTTGTGGATGCCGATGAGCTTATGCAGACGTTGCGCCAGCCCTTTGCCAATGGTTGTACCCTGCAAACGGCTTGCCGTGGTCACTTTTCCTTCCCCGAGCATGTCAGCCACATTCGGCGGTGCATCAGCCAGTACATCTTCTGCGGGTATTGAGACAGACCCTGCAGCGGCTTTATCCTTTTCCAACATTTTCAGCAGCCGTTCGAGGTCTGGTACCACCAAAGTCCGTGTATTTTCGTGCCCAGGGAATAGCGCCCTGGCGCGCTGGCCTAATACATGCCCATCCGGCTCAATCGCCTTGATCTTCGCGATAATCGCTTCCCGGCGAGCTAGCAATTGCTCCGCTTCCGAACTAGGAGCTTCTGGTTGAGAAACTTGACTCGTTTTAACCGGTAACGGCTGGCGCACAGTCTTTGTTGCCGGCGCTGACTGCATATCCTTTTGCACGTCAATGTCTTCGTCAGCAACAATGCCTAGCAAGCTGCAAAGATCGTAACGCCGGTTATACGTCGCATCGGTACCAACATCTTGCCGCGGCCCCGTCTCAATCAGCGCAAACCCATCACCGCACATCCATTCGCCACTTGAATGGATTAAATGCGTGACCACGCGCAGCTGATTTCCAACAAAGATGTTTGGCTGGATAATACCCAGCTCATGTCGCGTCAGCACAGGTAGCGCCATCGCCAACACGTCCGCTAGATCGGCATATTTATAGTAGTAAGTCTTCCCGCTTTTGGGGCTAAAAACCGTTGCCGTCTTGTTCTTTACTACGGGCTTAAATTCTGCCTGAGCTTGAATCAGCGCATACCAGAGATTTTTAATCTCCGCAGAATGATGAAGCGCCGGTATGCGCGATACCACTTTTTGCTCAAAATCGGTCTCTTCAAATTGCTCTACCATGGCTTTTCCTTACTAGCAATGGCAGTCTACCGCAATTTTTTATTTAGGCAAAAATGGCAACAAATAAGTCGATGTAAGTTCAGTTTGTTTCAATATGCGACTTCGTTTTGGCTTGAGCGTGCGTGCGCCGAATGGTTGGTGTCGGCATTACTCCACCACCAAGGTTCAGTTTCTGTCTCAGCTCGGCATCGAGTTTGGTAAAGATTTCCTTGTTCGATTTTAAAAACTCGCGTGCGTTTTCTCGCCCTTGTCCAATACGCTCGCCGGCAAAGCAATACCAAGCTCCAGATTTTTCGATAAGCCCGTTTAGAACCGCTATATCAAGCATGTCGCCCTCGCGGCTAACTCCCTCTCCGTACAAAATGTCGAATTCAGCTTCGCGGAAAGGAGCGGCAACTTTGTTTTTCGCGATCTTGGCCCTGGTTCGATTGCCAATCACGGCTTCGTTCAACTTTACGGAACCGATACGCCTCACATCAATTCGAATCGAAGCATAAAATTTTAAAGCGTAGCCGCCGCTTGTAATCTCCGGGTTGCCGTATCCTTGGTTGATTTTGAGCCGGATCTGGTTAATAAAAATCAGCACGGTAGGCGATTTTTTTAAAACGCCGGAGAGCTTACGCATCGCTTGCGACATTAAACGTGCCTGCAACCCTACGTGCGCATCGCCCATCTCTCCATCTAGTTCGGCTTGCGGCAACAACGCAGCTACCGAATCGACAACAAGCACACTAATCGCTCCGGTCGAAACTAGCTGATAGGTAATCTCCAGCGCCTCTTCACCTGAATTCGGTTGCGAAACCAGCAGATTGTCGATGTCGACGCCCAGCTTCCTGGCGTAGCCGGGATCAAGCGCATGTTCGGCATCAACAAATGCCGCCAAGCCGCCTTCCCGTTGCGCTTGAGCAATGATCTGCAATGCAATGGTGGTTTTTCCTGAAGATTCCGGGCCGAATATTTCCGTGATACGGCCACGCGGTACGCCGCCAACTCCCAACGCCATATCAAGGCTAACTGAGCCCGTCGACACAACATCGATCGGCAGCAATGCTTCTTTCGAGCCCAACCGAACAATGGAACCTTTACCAAATTTTTTTTCAATCAACGCTAGCGCTTGCTCAATACTTTTGGTTTGCTCTTCGGTATTCGTCATGGGGCGCCTCGCACCAGTCCAGATTCTGGACTGTATTTTTTCAGTTTATCGCTGTTCTTTTTATGGTCCGAATAAGTCGAGAAAGGTTTAGAACGGAGTCTAAATTTCAATCTATTTTGCGTTACAAAAATTTGGCTGGACGCAAATTGCGTTTTGTCTTAAGCTGCGCGCATGAGCAAACAAACAAACACGCCAAAATTGACGAAAGCCGATCCGGAATTTTATTCGAAGATTGCGGCGATCGCCGGCCGGAAATTATTAAAGGAACGCGGCACAAAATATTTTTCCGAATTAGCGGCTTCTAGTCATCCCAGAGATTCCTACCATGGTGGCAGACCGAAAAAAGTCAAGGATGCAAGCTGCGCTGTTTAACAATGTCGTGCGGCTCCACGCGTTGCATCTATTCGATGCACTAAAAACCCGCTGCTACTCACGCGGAGCCTGTTTGAGTTGACCATGGATATGTTGCATCTGCTCGATGCACTCAAAACTCGCTGCTACCCGAGCACTAAAGCTGAAGCGACGAAACAAATGAGTTGCATCTGCTCGATGCACTAAAAACCCGCTGCCACGTGCTCATGACGCAAATAATACACTACTATATGCTAGTTGCATCTGTCCGATGCACTCAAAACTCGCTGCTACGTATATCTTCCCGTTGGCCATCTGTACCTCCAATGTTGCATCTATGCGATGCACTAAAAACCCGCTGCTACGAAACGATTTCCTATGGTTCACTTCAGCAACGAGGTTGCATCTTTTCGATGCACTTAAATCCCGTTGCTACGCGCAGAAATCAAAATAAGATCTTCCGATTCCATTTAGGCCACTTGCCCTGCTTCAAGCGCCATTTCTGCCAGTTCTTCATTGCCTTCAAAACGCGAAAGATTTACTGCTGCGTTTTGATCCTGCTTGATTAACCGATGGCAGTTTTCGCATTGATACTGTTCCTTATCAACCGCCGGATTCAGATGATTGCAGAATTGGCATATCCGCGTTGTGTTTTTTGCTTCGTGAACGCTAATCATAATAGCGTATTTTGCCGCTACATTTTTAAGCAGCGTAACGAACCTGCCCACTGCGGCAAATTGGCGATATTTCTGCGAGCGCTTCAAACTTACCGGATCTTCATTGTCATGATGCTGTGACATTTTCGCCAAAAAATTGTTTTCGACAACTAGCCGCGTGATCCCCTTAGATTGCAAATAGCGACATACATCGTTCGCTACTTCCGATTGACCATCGGCTAACCGCCTCACTAGCCGCTTACCAAATTTATCTGCCATCTGTCCAATTTCTTCATCACGTTTTTGCCACTGATCCAATATTTCCAAAACCGAAATTTGCCACTCGGCCAGTTTTCCCTTTTCTGTTTTTTCGGCACGGATCTCCTCCTGCAGTCGCAGCATTCCTCGCCGCCCAGCTTTATCGAACCAATCCGGCAACTGGTCGCCGCCACTCTGCCTCATTAAAAGTTTGGTGTTTTCCTTTTCGTGATCCCGACGCATTTGCAAATAATTACGGATTTCCAAACCATTGAGGTAAGGATCGCCAGCCTTCCAACCAGGTTGAATCAGCTTTATTTGCCGTTTTTCATCGTGCGTCGGCCCCATATTTATGGAATATAGAATTCGTTTCGTTTCATTTCTCGGCGAAAGACCAAAGTCGATCGTCAATTCACGAAAAGTCTTCGTCGCCGGCTCATAGAGCGTTCCAAAGCGCAGCCCACTTCTTGTTCTGCGCCAGCCAATGTCTAAAGAAGCCACTAAGTCGGATGGTATAAAAACAGGATTCTGCACTTCAAGCACCAAGCAAAGCCAAAGTTTGGAATTTTTCCGGGTATCGCCGTCATCGTAAATTAGCTTCCATTCCTTTATATGGGAATTTGGCGGCAAAGGCCGATGCTGAAGAATACCAAAACGATAACTCCACTGGCTATTTTGGCCACTGGGTAGTGTGATTTCCACTTCCCGCAATTGCCGGCGGCCATGGCAGCTGTCTGGCTTTTGTAATTTTGATTTTGGTGCCGGCGGTTCAAAAACCAATCCTGGCACGCCTTTTGGCGTTTCAAGCAGCAGAGTTTCAACTCCGGCTTTATTAAAGTAGTAATGAATGCCCCAATCCCCCGCGCCAGGGCTGTCGGGATATTGAATTCGTGGCCATCCATCAGTCCAAGATACTTTTGTGGTTTTGCGCCGATCAAGTACAGCTTTAAATGCCGTACTTATCGGCCGCTTTTCAAATGGCCGCAAATTCAAGGCTTTTGCTTCGCGATCAATAGTCTCTGGAAGCGTGGCCATAAATTTGTTTAGCGGCGTGTAATCGGGATGAAATTGTTCAGCGAATTTCACTACCGTATCCAGCAATCCTTCCGGTACTGGCAGTTCCTTCTTTGTACGCACCCGCAATTCGCCAATAAAATGCCATAATCCATCCACGCCTGGCGTATCAACTTTTAGTTTAGCCGGATGCTTCATCTTGTCCTTGGATTTCCCCATGGAATCATTAAACTGATCAATCGCAGGCAAAATAGTGCTTTCCACAAACGCCTTAATCTGTTCGGGCGCTTCAGGAGAACACTTCCGACGCGCCTCGCGGCATAGCCACGCCATGTGATTCCAATACTCTTTTTGGCGAGCTACAGACTCTTTTAACCATACTGGAATTTCGCCATCGGTCTTTAGCCCAGGATGGGTAAAGTACGCTCGGTATTTGTAAACGATATTTGTCCAACCATCCTCCGCAGGAAACCTGCGTTCGGTTTGCGCATGGCCACCAATGCGGAAAATGTCAGGACGATTTTCGTCGAAGCGTAAAACCCCTTCGCGCTTCTGCTTGCGCAAATTTCCATCTGGCGCCACCAAAATAAATTGCAGCGTAATCCCCTCTTTTAACGTAAGTCCTTTTGGAATCGGTACCGGATCTACCTTGCCAAATGTTACGGTTTTTGTTTTTATATCAAAAACAATACTGCCATGCGTAAAGGCTTTCGTCGCTTTCAACGAAATTGACGATAAATGCACTTGAACTGTGGTTCCTTCCACTACCGTTAAATGATCGATCATCTCTCCTGCTTTCCCAGTCGCATCTGCTCGATGCACCGCATTTTAACCTTTTGAATTTTGCAAACGCTTGATACCCTTTTGCGCTTCGCGCTTTAAAAACAAAAACCAAATCTCTCCATACTTGAGCCACTCAACGAACCACCAATAAAAGATGCGCCCCTTTTTACCCGCGCGTTTGCACATTGCAACTAGTTCCGCGTGACCTTCGAGCGCATCTTCTTTTGATCTATACCGCCGCTGCTCTTCGTCATAAGGGCCGCCAAAAACCATCGTTTCCCACAAAATCGGCCAATGCGGTTGCTCGTCGCTTAGCTCCGGTTGCTCCTTGCGCAACATAGAAAGAAAATCGTGATCTATCCCAAGAAAAATCGTGGAAACCCATCCTAGTGGCCCTAAATCCGTTTTCAAAAGACGGCGGTGCTTGTCGTCTTCCATCCATGCCGCCCACTTGAGCAGATCCCTTTCTGGAACGGGATTCCCCTGCTCGTCCAATACGTACTTATCGTCTGTCTCGATTTTTATGGGATTGTCTTCCATGCGCGCAATTATATCTTAAACTGCTAATTTTGCGCACAAATAAAAGGGCCGCCCGCTACCGCGCGGACGGCCCCGTGACTCGATTGCCGGATTTGAACCGACGACATTCTGATTACAAGTCAGACGCTCTACCAACTGAGCTAAATCGATAACTTGTACAGCGACGCCTTGCGCACCAGCTCAGCACCATTAACCTAATCCGGACGTTCTACCGCTGAACCAAGGCCGCATTGTTTTTTGGGGCGGCCTGCTGGATTCGAACCAGCGACTTCCGTTTATTTGGTCCTGCCCAGTTTGCTATCGTTTGCTGCGATAAACCTTTGGGTAAAAGCCTCATCCGGCTTTCAGATGCCGGGGTTGAATCTGACAATAAGTTTAAGTCTGAGCCTGGATCGAGCCTTTCGGCCCTACCCAAACTTGGTTTTCTGCGAGTGATCTTTTGCCCGCAAAAGAAAACTAAACGGCTGTTTCAAGCGGCTTGAAAACAAAATCCAGCAAATTCGCACCGATCTTCTTGTCGCTTACGTCAATCGAATGGTCATTGGCCTTGGAACGCGCCTTGGCCACTGCTCGCAGCAAGGTTTCCACCCGATCCAATAAATCCGCCTTGGTGGCCGGCGTAATGAGCGAACTCCATTCCTGTTCCAAAATCGTGCCGATCGGTTTGTCGATCGAAATCAACTGCGTCTGGGCTGGATGCTCTTTTGTCGCTGGCGCCAAAGTAATTACTTGGGGTTCTTTTTTTGTCCGCGGCTTCGTCACATCGCGAGCTTGGTAATAACCACGTCCCCGCGCGGCATCTTCCTTAAAGCCCTTTGCCGGGTCAAGCGTGGGAATGGATTGAATCAGATCCTTCCATTCCACCACGCGCTTTTCCAGTTGCAGCAAAGTAGTTGCAGGTATGGCCTTTAGTAAAATTTCGTCGTCTTCCGTTACCACGTCGGCCTTGGCCTCGGTATTGGCAACGTCCACTTGGTAAGCCACATCCAACGCTTTTGCCAAATCTGACTTAATCCAATTGATCTCGCCATGCACCGAAGACTGAATATCCTTTTGCTCTTCAACCTGCGGCTTTTCCAGTTCGTCGTTAGGCGTAAAGGTCTTGCGCGTTTCCTCAAAAAGGTGACGCTTCTTTTCAAAGGTCGCCTTCAAGTCCGTGCGCTTCTTCGTTGCTTGGCCGCTCAGGTTTCCCTGTACCGCCAGCAACTCGTGCAGCTTGGTCATAGTCTCCTCCCGCAGAACGAAGTATACCCCATTTTGAAACGCGCGTACATTATTTTTTTGTCCAGGATCTGGACTCGCGCTACTGACAGGAACAATCTCTACATTTGTTCCGGCATCCATGGCTTTCGGAACAAGGCATAGCCGCTTTTGTAATCATCTAAAACTGCCGCCTCTGTACGAATAATTTTGTTTGCCATCCGCACAGGAAAGCGAACTCCTAAATAGGCGGTGCCCTCGTTGCGCCAAACACCATCAATTACGTTTCCCGCCTGGTCGGCATTCCACGCGTGATGAGTAGCCATAGGAAAACAATCAGGCAGCGCCATCCCTTCAACATAACTCAACTTTTCTGATTTCGCTAAATATAATGAATGCTGAAAACACGCCTTTGGTGGCCCTTCCCACCCACTATGACTCCACGGGCGCACAGTGAACCATTCGCCGTGCTGAAGCAAAAAATCCTCGCTGCCTAGATATACAAATCCCTTGATCTTTATTTCGCGGCGTATAACACGTATTGCCGCCAATTGACGAACCAAAACGGCTTGTGGTTCATCGAGACTGTCGATTTTTGATTCCCAATCCTTAGTCATCAATTTAAACAATACACACAAAATCACCCGCGCCAACTGCTCACGGGGAATTTTATTTCAAGTAAAAAAAGCCTACTTGGCCTCTTCGCTTTCTAACTTCAAGCTGGGCTCAGCCTTAAGCAAGTTGCATCTGTTCGAAGCACTACTTCATTCCGATATAGGAATCGGTTTGGGTACCCAAATCACCCCAAACATTTTTTTTAATTCCGCCAACGCCAATTTTCTGCGCCGACCCTTTTGGCCCCACGAACAAATATCGATCATGTAAAAGAAAATCAGAAAGAGAATCTGCGCTAACGCATTGGGAATATCTTGCCAATGGTGCGGCGATACTCCCAAGATTAAAAAATCCAGCCAGACAACCCAACCCTGGAGAAAAGCACGAAACATAGCGCCTAACGGGCTTTTTTGAGACGCATAACGTGACTCTACTGGCCGCAAATGCAATACCCACATCGACGAGCCAGAAAACAATCCTAAAAGGCAACCAAGTGTTATGTCTGTACGGGAACAACTGATAATAACCAGAAATACATATAAGGTAATTATCGCTTGTTCAATCGTTTTTTGGCTGATTGAAAACCACTCTTCCAGCCAAACGAGAAGCCCTTCAATTTTGGCGTAGCACCATTGATCGTAAGCTAGCAGCACTTGCATCAAAGCCGTCCTGGGGGAGGTAATCTTCAACTGCGCAACTTAGGACTTCTCGCATTCACTGAAAAAGCCCAAGTTTAGCAAATTCCTGTTCAGCCATTTTTCTTATTGCGGGCTGCAACTGAGCTAACAGTTTACGCCGATTATCAGCTTCCCACTCAAGCCGCGCGGCCAAGGTCATTTTTTTCGATTGCGCTGTCGGGTTTTTCTTCATCGGATTCTCCTCCTCCTTTAAGCCAAGCAAAACTTTGGTCGCATTGCACCCAACGAGAATCTTTCTTTTGCCACCGCTTCATATGCTCCATAAACTGTTCGTTCAAAATGCTTTCCAAAAATAAACCGGCATACGGAGTTACAGTTTGACAGTATTTTATGATTTCCGTCATAAGTCCCTTGCCAGGCCGTGAAACATCGGCACTGGCAAGATCAAGAAACCCGTAGGCTCTTCCATTAACCATATGAAAGCCTGAACGCATATAAAGGTGGATTTCGCTATTCATAATCCAGCGGCGATGGCCAAAGTATGGATTGCTTGGCCGGTCTCGAATGAACGCGTCTATTGCGGCTTTTGTCTCTTCCAGCATTGCTCTACAGAATTTACACTGACGGTTGCAATTTTTCAATTACTTTTTATTAAAAACGGCGGTTACAAATGGCGCCTTTTTCTTTCAAAGGCGATCGCCTGTTGAATCGCCTCCGCGCTAACGTACGGCCACTCGCGCTGAAAGGCTTTAATATGGTCTTCAGAATCGCTTCCGGCACACCAGTCGTAAACATGCTCGGTAGTCAACCGTGTACCGTCAACGCGAATACTACCGCTGCAGATTGCAAGGTTTTTGTCCAGCAGCGGCCATTTTTTCAAAGGCATAGCAACACCTTTTTGTGTATCGGTGCAAACCAATACTGTTGCATCTGTTTCAAAAACTCCGGCGTAATTTCTTCGGTTGCCGGCAGTACCGCATCAATGCCGCAGAGAGGGCAAAGCGCCGTTTGTTCGTCGTCAGTCCACTCAACAATTTGTGCTACGTCAAAAAACTCTAAGCAATAGAAACAGCCAGCTCTTTCAGTGTGGGCAAGCTGCTTCCGGTGAATAAAACTATGCGCCGAATAATACGGCTCTGGGATCTTAAGACCTGGCTGCTGCGACTTTAGATAGGCAGACACAGCCAAATCTCGGGCCTTTTCGCCGCGGTAATCGTACGTCGCACTGCCGCAAAGATTGCAAATCAGCACTGGAAAGGTAGCTTTCAGCGTTACTGGTCTCCGCGATCCAAACTGAAATTCGCACTCTTTGATTTCTTCTCGCAACAAAGCGCTTCCACAATCTGGACACATCAATTGCTCCATGTTTCTCCTCGGTATATGGTGGAGCTGGGGAGGATCAAACCCCCGACCTCTCCCGTGCAAGGGGAGCGCTCTCCCGGCTAAGCTATAGCCCCACATCTCTCAATCCGTCTTTACAATGTTTTTCGTGGCTTACGCTATTTACAAACCATTCTCCGATACCAAAGCGGTGGCCAATTGGTGTACTCGGGATCTCCAGCCCACAAACCGATGCCTTGAATGGCTTCTGTATGCCGCCGCCAATCATTGTCGCTGAGCCCCATATAGGTTTGTTTGCCATCACGATCCCAATCGTAAACTTCATTATGGCAGCACTCGAAACGATGGGGCATTAGCCCCAAATCTTCGTCTGTCCAATGGCAGTGCAACCACATATTTTGTTTACGGCGCATTCCGCGCGCCGCCATCTGTTTATCGAACCGCGCACCAGCCCCCGTAATAGACATAAAAGGGCGTTTATACGATCTGCTCATTCGAAGTGTTCCTTTAGACACTTACAGCATAAGCAGCTCCTTTCCAATCAAAGTTCCACAACATCCGGCTCTAGTTGTCGATCGCACCAGCGATGAATCAGTTTATGACAATTCCTTGGTGCCTGAAAATCCTGAAGTCCCTTCATTTCAACGCTGCCTGGCCAACGGTTGCTTTTTACTTGGCAAAGCACAATGTCTTTGGGGCCAATCCCAACGATGTCCCAAACGCCTAAGCTGGCGGCAGCACGCGTGCAGCGATAGCCCATGGTTTCGAGCAGTTCTATGCTGCGATGTTCGTTCCGGGTTCCTTTGCGCTTCGTTTGCATAAACGAGCGATCAACAAAAAGCCCCGACCGAAGCCAGGGCTAATTCAGGTCGGGTACCTTGGCCAATCACGCGGCGGATCTAAGCACAAATGCTTTTTGTGCTAGATTTTTTGCGTGATTATCGTAGGACAACATGGCCATAAAATAGCCGAAACGCAAGCGATTGTCAAGCACAAAAATACAGTGATCGGGGCGATCTTGTTGCATCTGTCCGATGCACTTAAAGCCCGTTGCTACGGATTTGCGCAAGCTGTCGTTACGGCTTATCGCGTTGCGTCTGTTCGACGCACTCAAAGCCCGCTGCTACTGAGGAGTTGGGTTGCACCACAACACATTTGTCTGGTTGCGTCTGTTCGACGCACTCAAAACCTGCTGCTACACGGCTGAAACTTTACCGTATCTCCATCTTCCGAAAGTTGCATCTGTGCGATGCACTTTAAGCCCGTTGCTACGACGCCCAGCTTGTCCTAAGAAAACCCTGAGCATAGTTGCATCTGCTCAATGCACTGAAAGCCCGCTGCTACCATACGACCCCCGGAATCTGCGTACAACTTGTGTGTTGCATCTGTCCGATGCACTGAAAATTCGCTGCTACAACCCCGTCATGGTTGTAGATCGAAGTGATTTCTTGTTGCATCTGTTCGATGCACTCAAAACTCGTCGCTACAAATTACGGTTGAACCACCAGCTTGCTATTGAATTGTTGCATCTGTTCGATGCACTGAAAACTTGCTGCTACTCGTATTGCGTTTCGTCTTCCAACAACTTATCTGGTTGCATCTGTCCGATGCACTGAAAGTCCGCTGCTACTCTGAGCGACTTTGCGGGAGTAATATTTCCTAACTGTTGCATCTGTCCGATGCACTGAAAATCCGCTGCTACCAACTGGTCGAGAAGTATCCCTTGCTCCTGCCGAAGTTGCATCTGTCCGATGCACTGAAAATCCGCTGCTACGGCCAATATTTGGGGACGCGTTGAGCAGTTCTGGAGTTGCATCTGTCCGATGCACTGAAAACCCGCTGCTACTTTTGCGACATCTCCCGTTTGTTGCCACAAAGAGGTTGCATCTGCTCGATGCACTCAAAACTCACTGCTGCGAGGTGCCGAGATGGGCAAAGACAACATTTATGTGGTTGCATCTGTCCGATGCACTGAAAATCCGCTGCTACCTTTGATCTGAGCGACTTCGATCTGAACCCAACTGTTGCATCTGTCCGATGCACTGAAAATCCGCTGCTACAACGTTATTATAACTCTTTTGTTTTGAATGGTCTCAAGGTTAATTTCCGCGAGACTCGCAAATTTATAGTTTTCCGGCTGTGACGTAGGATACATAGCCCATAGATCTCCTGCAAAATCACCATCTTGCACCTCCCGCGAACCTCCCGTCTTTTTGCCGGAGCTATAGTTTCGCGAAAAAGGCTATCAATCGCCAGTGCGGATTTGCTGTAAAAATAGGCTTCTTTCCCGGGACTCGAACCTTCTTCAAAACAAATAGCTTACAAGCGCCATCAGCTAAAATAGCACCAAATATACCAAAATTTTCTAAAGTAATTTAATAACGTACAAATTTCGAAGCGTTGCATTTTAATTTTTAAATTAACTTCATTTATCTTTAGGCAATTTGAAGAAGGAGTTTTCCTGAAAGATTGTTGTCTATTTCCGAAGCCGAAAAAACTTTTCCGTTTTCAGTCTGGTATTTAAAATCGCAAATGGTAATTCCAACTATCATTTGCGTCTTTTCATCAATACGAATAATAGTACCAGCATTGATTTCAACATATTTGCATGGATTGTGTGTCTTTGCAAGAATGATATATAAAACATCCGCATGGTCATTGTACGAAATTTTCATTGCAAACCACCTTTTTTAGTCCAAACAATTTTTCCAAGTCGAGGATTTGGATACGATTTTGAATCGATTGGATAAGCTGTTTGCACAAGGCCAGTATCATTTCCACTTGGCCATACTTCCGTAGAGAACTTGACAATTACACGCGCGCCTTCTTCCAATTCATTATACGGCGGGAATACATAAGCCGCAGTAAATGGAGTTTTTCCTTCTTGTATATAAAGTGGTTTTTCGACGATTTTTTTTACCAATTCCTCCTTGCCGATTATTTCTGGATGCTCAATAGCGTGATTCCAGTCTTCTGCGTAAAGGCTTATCTCATTCGCCAAAGGGCATTTAGTTGTCCAAATTAAAGGATCCATTTAATATCCTATTTGCATTTTGAACCAACCAATATAAAAATATCGGCTTGTTGGTTCAAAAATTTAGAGTTTTTTGCTATCGGTCTGTTGAAGAGGAGTTGCAGTTGCTTTTTCAAGAAGCCTGATCATATCCTTCGCCTGAGATGTTGGAAGGCAAACCATTGAAACAACACGAGTTTCTGCTCCCTCTTGGCCATTTTCTCCGATTTCATATGATGTAACTGCAAAAATCAGGGTTGTTTCGGCTCCTGCCGATAAAACTCCAGCGCAATTTGCGTAAACAGCACGAATTGCATCGGGGTTTTTAGGAAGAAAAGTGCTATTTGATTTCGTCGTTTCAGCCATGGGCGCATAATATCACACATACATATACTTATTTCAAGAAAAAATATATTTTTAGAACTTTTATCAAAGTCCATTTTAGGCTTCCCACAAGGGACTCAAATCCGCCTCAAAACAAACAGCTTACAAGCGAAATTCGCCAATATAGCATCAAATATGACACCAATTTTCACTTGCTTGGCCGGCCGGCGAACACTCATGAATGTTGCATCTGTCCGATGCACTGAAAACCCGCTGCTACGGTAGACGACGGGCTCCGGAATTCGGTTGGACGTGTTGCATCTGTCCGATGCACTTAAAACCCGTTGCTACGCCGTCGAACTTCAGCTTGACCGTCTGTCCCGTAAAGTTGCATCTGTGCGATGCACTGCTAGCTCATTGCTACGGACCGGTTCAGCAATCAAATGCAAGTAACGGATCTTGTTGCATCTGTGCGATGCACTGAAAACCCATTGCTACGAGTAGGCGCAATTAATCGTGAGCGTTCCCAGACGGTTGCATCTGTGCGATGCACTCAAAGCGCGTTGCTACCAGCCCGTTGCTCATACCACCAATGAAGTGACCTTGTTGCATCTGTCCGATGCACTGAAAACCCGCTACTACTAGAAATTGGTGCCGCAATGGCCCTGTACGGCAAGTTGCATCTGCGCGATGCACTCAAAGCCCGTTGCTACTGCGCACCAGAACATCATTGTCTGGAAGAATCTTGTTGCATCTGTCCGATGCACTCAATGCCCGCTGCTACCAATGGAAATGCCCTCTATTGCTGAGGCCACGGCAGTTGCATCTGTCCGATGCACTCAATACCCGTTGCTACATACTCAAGCACCCGCTTGAATATATCCACGCTGAGTTGCATCTCTTCGATGCACTTCAAAACCGTTGCTACGTACCAATGAGCGCTAGGCAAATGGTACCGAAGTTGCATCTTTCCGATGCACTAAAAACACATTGCTACTTAGTGCCAAGGTCATGTTGGACTTTCGGGTACGAGGTTGCATCTGCTCGATGCACTTTAGCTTTGTTGCGACGGTCGCTTGCACCCGACAAACCATTACCCTCACAAGGTTGCATCTTCTCGATGCACTCAAGACTCGTTGCTCCAGAAAAATGATGCGCAGTACATCTCGCATACCCGTTGCATCTGTCCGATGCACTCAAAGCTCACTGCTATTCTTTTTGAGCCTTCCGCATGAGATTCTCATCCCGTTGCATCTGCTCGATGCACTGTAACTACATGCTATCTATCTTAGCGCGAAAGTACTGTTCCAGAGCAGGTTGCATCTATTCGATGCACTGGAAACCCGTTGCTACAAAATGCCATGACCGGAGCAAAGATGGTACAGGTGGCGTTGCATCTGTCCGATGCACTGAAAATCCGCTGCTACAGACAAGGAGATTCTTTATTTGAGCAGCGTTATGGGTTGCATCTGTCCGATGCACTTTAGCTTTGTTGCGCCGCCAACTGTATCGATGCTATTGGCCTTTAATAATGCAGTTGCATCTGTCCGATGCACTTTAGATCCTTTGCGGCCAACGCCGCTCGAGTCAATCGCCCGGTTGCGTCTGTTCGACGCACTTTAGCTTTGTTGCGCTTTTACCTGATTGACAATATGTGGAGACCCATGTCGTTGCATCTGCTCGATGCACTGTAGATCAGTAGCACCCAAGAAAGCTATAGTGTTTGCGTTGCATCTGTTCGATGCACCAAAACCCGTTACTATGGAAGAGCCGATGGCTTATGTCTCGATCCACTCGAAGTTGCATCTGTGCGATGCACTAAAAGCTCATTGCTACGTTTGTTTTTGCGCGGGTGAAAGTTGAACGCGCAAGTTGCATCTGTCCGATGCACTGTAGCTTTGTTGCGTCCTTACACAAAGGCTTCCATCAATCGGCGCTTGACGGGTTGCATCTGCTCGATGCACTGCTAAGCCGTTGCGCCGTTGTACGAGAACGCGCAGTTTGGAAGTACACCACGTTGCATCTGTCCGATGCACTGAAAATCCGCTGCTACGGCTGCGCAGATGGTAAAGCATAAATTTCTCGACGTTGCATCTGTCCGATGCACTGAAAAGCCGTTGCGATAGCATAAACCGCTGCTTAAGGCGGAGAATGGAGTTGCATCTGCTCGATGCACTTTGGCTTCCGTCACGGGACTCTAACCCTATTCAAAACAAACAGCTTAGAAGCGGTGTCTTCCGAAATAGCACAAAATATGGCACCAATTTTCGCTTGCTTGACCGGCTCGCCAACTGACGGACAT
>Ga0187854_10000521_pt1 | contig 48701 bp, 40 predicted proteins | sample June2016WEW_6_15_FD_132445 | JGI IMG/M metagenome (GOLD analysis project Ga0187854, IMG submission 132445) | Peatland microbial communities from SPRUCE experiment site at the Marcell Experimental Forest, Minnesota, USA - June2016WEW_6_150 | ecosystem: Environmental > Terrestrial > Soil >... | reverse complement strand
CGACTTTCTAATCACAAGGGTTGGGTAGGATGTTGTACAACTGATGGGGATAACCGCCTATGAAGATACCTTCAAATCCAAAAACACTTATGAAAATATCTTGACTGGAATAAACAAGGAAGATATTTACTTTTCCTTTGGATGGGGAAAAACAGCTTAGGCATTGCATGTTTCCACCGGTATTCAATGAACTGCCCAGATCATCAAGTCTAACTACTTGATTTGTAAGTTGACATCTATGTCCAATCAGTGATATCAGTTCGCAGGGTAGGGCGTTTCTTGGCTTATAACCTTTGAAACTCAAGATAGTTTGAATTCATGGAATAAAGGTGGGGGCATAAGTTTAGTATCAGGTCTTCAGAAACCCTCATCTATATTGGAGAAACACGGGTTCGACTCCCGCCGCCTCCGCATTCATTCACTAAATTGCTTTCTTGAAAAATATATGCTAATATTTCTCAGGGGTTGCAGATAGATACTAGAGGTTCAAATCCTATCGCCCCGACCATTTGTAGTAATCGTCTTTCCTGTCAAAAAATTCTAGAGGCTGAAATTGTTTTAAGAGCTATTTTATCATGGTTCAAGACCGGAAAGAGATTGTCTTAGAATTTATTCTTTTTATTTAGCTCTGTGCTATTCATGCTGCAAGTTAAACAATTCCGATATCATCTTGATAACTTAGGTTATCTTCTTTACGGGGAGAAATATGCTATGGCCGTTGATGGCGGAGCATTCGACGAGATTTTGTCATTTGCCGATAGCCGTCGCCTAAGTCTGCTTTTCGTCACAAATACGCACGGACATATGGATCATACGAATGGCAACGCAACCCTACTCAACGAAGCAAATGCCCGACTCCTGCGATATGAAGAGATACGTGGCACAGAAATCGAGTTGGAAGGCCAGAATATCAGAATCTACGACACCCCCGGACATACTGCTGACTCCCTCTGTTTTCATGTCGGTAATGCCTTGATTACTGGAGACACTCTTTTCAATGGTACTATTGGTAATTGCTTTTCAGGCGATTTAAAAGGCTTCTATCAGTCCATAAAGAAGATTATGTCCCTGCCAGGAAGTACCGTCATTTATGCAGGCCATGATTACGTGCAGGAAGCGATGAGCTTTGCAAGGAGACTTGAACCGGATAACGAGTATATAAAAATATTTGCTAAGAATTATAAGCAGGATCATGTTTTTTCTCGATTGATGGAAGAACTTAGAGTCAATCCTTACCTTCGTTTTAATGAACCTGGTATTATTAATCTTTTGAAGAAGAATGGCCTGCCCAGGAAGACGGAGTGGCAAAGATGGCAATCTTTGATGACTATAGACTAGAAAGACTGGAGGCAGCAAGGCATTAAACGGCTATTTTTCGTTAATTTTCAGGCGATAAGACTTTACTATGCGCACAGGATTGTATGATTTTTTTGACTGTGCAAGATTTGGAAGTTTCATATCGCTTTCTTTGTTGATGTACATATAGCCGGTGAATAGGTGTTTGGCACATTCGTTATCGAGGAACTGATATAACCCCTTTATAGATGCATTGGCCTTTTCAAAATTAAGTACACCCATCGTTTCAGTAAGATGAGAGCTGATTCCGAAGGCACTTACCGCTCCGTCTATTCGAATCAGAATCCCCTTAACCTCCAATGCATCAATATTGTTAAGAGCATTCATTGTTGCCATCTTTTCGCAGGCGAGGCTAACGCAGTTGTCTACATCGCATTTTCGCTGTTCACACCATACTTGCAAGAAATTTAGGCATTCCCGAGTATTGCCGCTATCTATCATTTCTATGTCCACTTTGCATCTGCTCAGGTACCTTTTCGAGAATTGATGGATCAAATTCCTCTGTTTGGCATATTTATTCCCCTTCAGTTGGATGAGATCCTGCTTAAGATAGATGTAATCATCGAACTCATCTTGTTCGGAAACCTCGAAATAGAATGCAATTTCTTTGGCGTCGTATTTTAGGAGGAAATCTTCCGGTACAAACCAGTAATCAGAAAAACAGAGCCTCTTAGCGAGAAGGAAGAGGTACTCAGGAGTAATGTCATCCGTAGAAGACATTGGCAGAATGAGATGGTTGTCTGCCGGATTGGCGGCAGATCTGTTGCATATAATTAAAGTGTTATCCTCAACTGCATAATGAGATTTCAGTTTTTGATTACTCCATACAATAAGTGATAATAGCGAATAGTTACATAGAGAGTATTGCTGACTTTTGAAAAATTCCTTTAGTTTGTGATAGTCACTGACTTCTAATTGCTTAAATTTCATAAAGATATTTGATGGAAATGCAAGAAAAATTGGCCCGGCCTCAAGCAGAGCGAATATAGATCTGCAACATGCCGGAATATAAAAACCCCCGGTCTTCGTGTCAAGCTCCATTAGCAGGATTTTTGATTTTGTCGCAGTATTAGTGATTGATATTGCATTAGGAGATATGCGAAAGCTTCAAAAATATTTTAGGAAGGAAATAAGTCAAGGTGGCCGAAAAAGTGCATAAAATAATTGCCGTTGACAATCTAAGATCGAATGAATATATAGTCAATGAGCGAGAGTGGCGGAACTGGCAGACGCACTGGACTTAGGATCCAGCCCGCCTCAGCGGATAGGGGTTCAAATCCCCTCTCTCGCACCAGATTCGGTGTTATATTCATAAATATCAAGGGGTTAATAACGCAGTGTCAGAAAGCATAATGGCCGTAAGAATCGAAGACGTCAGTCCGATAAAAAAGAAAATGCTGTTTGATATTTCATGGTTAGAGGTCAAAAAAGAATTAGACACAGTCTATAGAGAAGTGGCTAAAAAAGCCAAAATTAAGGGCTTTCGACCAGGGAAAGTGCCGAGGGATATTATCGAGTCCCTGTATAAAGAGCATGCAGAGGAAGAGGCCATATCGAATATGGTAAATAGATATTATTGGGAAGCTTTAAAAGAGAATAAGATCAACGCCGTTGCGCAACCGGACATAGATCAGAAAGGCATAGAAGCTGAGAAGAATTTTGTTTTTACCGCGATCGTTGAAGTGGAACCGACCATTGACCCAATAGGCTATGTCGGCCTCGAGCTTGAGAAAGAGAAGCATGACGTTAAGGATTCTGATATCGAAGCAAGACTTGAGGAAATCCGAGACATGTTCAGTACGATGGAAGAGGTGGAGGTTGATAGGGGGGTATCTGAAGGCGATTTTGTGGTTATTGATTTCGAGGGCTTTGTCCAAGGGAAACCCGTCAAGGATATGAAGGCGGAAAATTATCTTCTAGAAGTCGGCTCAAAGAGATTTGTGCCTGGGTTCGAGGAACAACTCATCGGTATAAGAAAGAACAAGACGGAACAAATAACAATTAAATTACCCGATGATTATCATGTAAAGAATTTAGCGGCGGAAGAGGTTATATTTTCTGTAACGTTAAAGAATATTAAAGAAAAGAAACTTCCTGAAGTCGATGATAAGTTCATTAAGAATTTTGACAAATATGAAAGCTTGCACGATCTAAAGAAGGATATCAGGAAGACCCTTGAAGAAGAGAATATTGCCAAGGAAAATTCGGCATTCAAGAGTCTCATAATAGACAAACTCCTCGAATGCAATCAGTTTGAAGTGCCACAGGCATTCGTAAACCGTCAAGTCTCTTATATGATAGATGACATGCAAAAAAGACTGGCCATGCGTGGTATTAAACGCGATGAGAGCCCTGAAAGATACAAGGAACTCTACGACCTTTACAAAGATGAAGCCGCGAAAATGGTAAGAACTATCCTTCTCTTGAAAAATATAGGCGAGAAGGTGGCTATCACCGTATCTGACCAGGAAATTGAAGAGAAGATAAGAGAACTGGCTCAATTGCGAGGACAGAATTACGATTCGTTGAAAGAATCATTGCAGTCAGGTAACATGATAGAAGATATAAGAAACGAGATAATGAACACGAAGGTATTTAGTTTTATAGAAGACAAAGCTAAAGTCGAGATAGTTAATAAATAGATTAAGGAAGGCGAAAAAATGCCCTTAATTCCGATGGTAATCGAACAAGATGGAAGAGGTGAAAGAGCCTTTGATATCTATTCAAGGCTCCTGAAAGACAGGATTATTTTCTTGGGTACGGCAATTGATGATGATGTCGCAAATCTGATTATTGCCCAGATGCTGTATCTCGAATCTGACGATCCCGACAAGGAAATATTCTTTTATCTGAATTCTCCGGGAGGCAATGTAAGTTCGGGAATGGCGATATATGACACGATGCAGTATATAAGACCTTCAGTCTGCACAGTCTGCATGGGTCAGGCGGCAAGTATGGGGGCGTTGCTCCTTGCAGCAGGTGAAAAGGGAAGAAGAACGGCCCTTCCGCATTCAAGAATACTGATCCATCAGCCGCTCGGTGGATTTTATGGTCAGGCGACTGACATAGATATACAGGCGCGTGAGCTCCTGCGTATGAAAGAAGAGTTGAATGTAATTCTGGCAAGTCTAACGAGTCAACCTCTTTCAAAAATACAGATGGACACCGAGAGGGATTACTTCATGACGTGCGAACAGGCAAAGGAATATGGTATCATCGATGAGATCATCGTGAAGAGACAAGGCCAAAACTGAGAAAGAGGTATTGGAGATGGTGAGGAAGAGCAAGGATAGTCAGGGCGGTCAAGGCATTTTATTTTGTTCTTTTTGCGGAAAGAATCAGAACGAGGTAAGAAAGCTAGTTGCCGGTCCGGCTGCATATATATGCGATGAATGTATTGAACTGTGCCGGTGCATAGTTGAAGAGGAATGTGAGCCGACAATTAGTGAAGAATTTCAGAAAGGCATACCGGAGCCCCGAAATATAAAGAAATTCCTCGATCAGTACGTAATAGGACAGGAAAGGCCTAAGAGGGTTCTTTCGGTGGCTGTTTATAATCACTACCGGCGGTTGTTCTCGAATGTGGATCTGGATGGGGTGGAAATACAGAAAAGTAATATTTTATTGATCGGCCCTACGGGATCAGGGAAGACGCTGCTTGCGAAGACCTTGGCGAAGCTCCTCAATGTACCGTTTGCGATTGCCGATGCGACAACCCTGACAGAGGCAGGGTATGTGGGAGAAGATGTGGAAAACATCATACTTAGTCTTCTCCAGAATGCAGATTACGACGTTGAAAGGGCAGCTAAGGGCATTGTATATATCGATGAAATCGACAAGATCGCAAAGAAATCGGGAAATCCTTCTATTACGAGGGATGTCTCAGGAGAAGGCGTGCAGCAGGCCCTTCTGAAGATAATAGAGGGGACGCTCGCGAATGTTCCGCCAAAAGGAGGCAGAAAGCATCCGCAGCAGGAATTTATCCAAGTTGATACTACGAACATATTATTTATCTGCGGCGGAGCTTTTAATGATCTTGAAGACATCATTTCGAAGAGACTCAGTGCGTCAAGCATGGGCTTTGGCGCCGATGTCAAAAGCAAGCGGCATAAGAAGATCGGCAATCTTTTATCGGAGGTGCAGCCGGAAGACCTTCTTAAATTCGGTATGATTCCAGAATTTATTGGACGTTTGCCGGTAGTCGCCACACTGAACGAATTGGATCAGGAGGAACTGGTAAAGATATTAATCGAACCAAAAGACGCGATCACAAAACAATACAAAGTATTATTTGATCTTGAAAGTGTTAAACTGAAATTTACAGACGGCGCTCTTCGAGCCATAGCTAAATTATCTGTTGAAAGGAAGTCAGGCGCTCGGGGATTGAGATCGATTCTAGAAAATACGATGCTTGATATCATGTATGACTTACCTTCCAGGAATGATGTGAGGGAGTGTGTAATTACAGAAGACGTTGTTATGAACAAGGAAAAGCCAATATTGATTTTTGAAACAAAATCAGAAACTGCATAAACAGAGAGTGAATTATGGGAAATAGAGACATGTTTGATTTTTTGAAGAATAGGGAAAACGATCTTGCGGCAATGACGATGCCGCTATTGCCATTGAGAGACGTCGTCGTGTTTCCGCACATGATAGTGCCACTCTTCGTGGGCAGAGAGCGGTCCATTGCCGCACTTGAGTCCGCCATGAAGAGTGAAAAAGGTATATTCATGGTGGCGCAGAAGAGTGCCCAAAAGGATGAACCGACGGAAAGCGACATTCATAAAGTAGGCGCCATAGGGGTTATTATCCAGCTCTTAAGGCTTCCGGACGGGACAGTCAAGGTCCTGGTGGAAGGGAAGAAGCGGGGCATAATTAAGGAATATCTGGCAAATGAAGATTTCTTCCTGGTAAATGTTGAAGAGATCCAGGATCTTGATGACAGAAATCAGGTAAAGGCTGAAGCTTTAACGAGAAACATCCGGGAATCTTTTGAAAACTATGCAAAACTCGGCAAAAAAGTGCATATGGAAATGGTCAGCACAATTGCTTCCATAGACAGCCCTTCGAAGTTGGCAGATGTCGTTGCCTCTCATATAAGCCTCAAGGTTGAGGAAAAGCAAAAACTGTTGGAGATATTTGATGTCAATGAAAGACTTGAAGCCGTCTACGAGTTGATGCTCGGAGAGATCGAGATAATGGAGGTTGAAGAAAAAATAAAGCGACGGGTCAAGAAACAGATGGAGAAGACCCAGAAAGACTATTATCTCAACGAGCAGATGCGAGCTATCCAGAAAGAAATGGGAGAGAAAGATGACTTCAGGAATGAGATATCCGAACTCGAAAAAAGACTAAAACAAAAGAAATTATCGGAAGAGGCGCATAAGAAGGTCAGGCATGAGATTAAGAAACTACAGATGATGGCCCCCATGTCTGCGGAAGCGACGGTAGTGAGGAATTACATCGACTGGCTGCTTGATATGCCTTGGGCCGAGAAGACGGAAAACAAGCATACACTCAAGGAATCTGAGGTAATCCTGGAGGAAGATCACTATGGTTTAAAACAGGTGAAGGAGCGGATTTTAGAATACTTGGCCGTTCAATCTCTTGTGAAGAAGAATAAAGGCCCCATACTTTGTTTTGTTGGTCCTCCGGGAGTCGGAAAGACTTCCGTTGCGAAATCCGTCGCTCGCGCAACAAATAGGAAGTTTGTCAGACTTTCTCTTGGTGGTGTCAGGGACGAAGCGGAGATTAGGGGACACAGGCGTACCTATATAGGGGCCCTGCCCGGCAAGATAATACAGCTGATTAAGAAGGCGGGATCGAATAATCCTGTATTCTGTCTGGATGAGGTGGATAAACTGAGTTCCGATTTCAGAGGGGATCCGTCAGCGGCACTACTGGAAGTTCTTGACCCGGAACAGAATAATGCTTTCAATGATAATTATCTTGAGGTGGACTACGATCTGTCTGATGTGATGTTTATTACCACAGCTAATATTCTGCAAACAATACCGCCTGCCTTGCAAGATAGAATGGAAGTGATTCGCCTCGCCGGTTATACTGAACCGGAGAAGTTGAACATCGCCAATAAATTTCTCGTCGCAAAGGAGATGGAGGCTAACGGTCTCACAAAGGACAGCATAGGTTTCTCAGATGGAGCTTTGCTGAGCATTATCAGACAATATACGAGGGAGGCGGGCGTCCGAAACCTGGAAAGGGAGATTGCATCAGTTTGCAGAAAAGTCGCCAAGGAAATAGCGACAAATGGCGCAGGCCGTAAAGTCAAGATCACTTCAAAATCGATGTCTAAATATCTGGGTGTACCGAAGTTCAGGCATGGAGAGGCTGAAGGAAAGGACGAAATCGGTTTGTGTATAGGACTGGCCTGGACTGAAGTCGGTGGAGAGCTTCTTGTCATAGAATCTTCCCTGATGAAGGGAAGCGGAAAGATGGTAATGACTGGTAAGCTGGGTGACGTAATGCAGGAATCCGTCCAGGCAGCCCTGACATACGTCCGCGCCAGGGCAGATAAGTTCGGTCTTGAGGAGAATTTTTACAAGGAAACGGACGTTCATGTGCATGTGCCCGAAGGCGCCATACCGAAGGATGGGCCATCCGCAGGGATAGCCGTGGCCACTTCCATTGCCTCGGCTTTCATGAAAAGGAAAGTTCGCGGAGATCTGGCCATGACTGGGGAAATTACGCTCAGGGGCAGGGTATTACCTATAGGCGGACTGAAAGAAAAGCTGCTTGCGGCGCATCGCGCAAATCTGAAGACAGTAGTTATACCCAAGGATAACGAAAAGGATCTGGCAGATGTGCCGGCTAATGTTTTAAAGGTTCTGGAAATTGTCTTTGTGGATCATATGGATGAGGTTATGAAGGTTGCCTTCGTTGCGGGTGACGAAATGCAAAGATATGAGGAGCGTGAGGAAGAAGCATCAGTGAGTGTGCCGTCTATTAAGATGACAGAAGCGATTTATCCTCTTGAACACAGGAATGCAAACGAAAAGCTGAACTAATTACTTCTTGACATCAGGAGATACAGTTGTTATGAAAAACGTCAAAGGCGGGTAGCTCAGCAGGGAGAGCGCCACGCTTACACCGTGGAAGTCACAGGTTCGAGTCCTGTTCCGCCTACCAAAGAAAAAATAGATGATAATCTATACATTACTTATTGCGTATTGAGCGATAGAGCAATAAGGTCTTGAGAGTTAAAATCATAGTGTCATTTTGGGGTCGTAGTTAAGATGGTTATAACGCCGGCCTGTCACGCCGGAGGGCGTGGGTTCAAGTCCCATCGACCCCGCCAAAAATAAAGAGGGGTTGACCATTAGGTTAACTCCTCTTTTGTTTCTATTTACAAACAGACTTACAAGTGCATTAGAAGAGGATAACGTGAAATACGAAGGAGATATAATAAGGCCGCCGAGTGAGGCCAGCAGCTTATTGTTGCAAGTGACGGTGGGCTGTTCCCACAATAAGTGTAGCTTTTGTCCCGCATACAAGGAAAAGAAATTCAGGATAAAGTCATACGATGAAATTCTTGAAGATATCCTTGAAGCCAGCCACTGGCACTCTATTGATAAGGTTTTTCTTTGCGATGGTGATGCCCTCATTATACCGCAGGAAAGGCTCATTCAGATATTGGGTTTGATACGCACACATATCAAGGGTGTGAAAAGAGTCGGGACATATGCCAATGCCAAGAGCATTTTGAGAAAAGCGATTGACGAATTGGTTGAATTAAGAGAGCTCGGTCTAGGGATCGTGTATCTTGGCATCGAGACCGGTAACGATGAATTGCTAAAAATGATAAGAAAAGGGGTTACAGCTGCACAGATGCTTCAGGCCGGCCGCCGAATCAAAGAAGCCGGCATAGAGCTATCTGTTACTGTTATGCTCGGTCTGGGAGGCAGCGAGCAGAATGCGGAACATGCCAATGATACGGCAAGGATTCTAACTGATATAGATCCTGAATATGCAAGTGCCTTGACGCTTATGCTTATGCCCGGAACACCATTGTATTCGGAATACGAATCGGGAAATTTTAAGCTGCCCGATAAGTTTGATTTGCTGAGAGAATTGGCCAGTATTATTGACAAGTCCGATTTTAGCGGCTGTTATTTTACGTCGAATCATGCCTCAAATTATCTTCCGATAAAGGCAAGGCTGCCATCAGAAAAGGAGAAGACCGTAACTGCGATATATAAAACGATCAAAGAGAACGATGTGAAATCTCTGAGGCCGGAATATATGAGAGGCTTCTAATAGAAGGGATCCGGTTATTTTGGGCAATAAAATACTCGCAAAAATCAGGGATTTTTTTTCTGCCGACAAACAGGCGCGTCTGGAGGAGGAAATCCAGTCCATAATAGACGCCGGGGAAGAGAAGGGTCTTATCGATCAGCAGTCCGGTGAGATGATTCAAAGCATCCTTGAATTCCGGGACACAGTAGTCAGAGAGGTGATGATTCCGAGAACGGAAATGGTGGCTATCAGAAGCGATGCGACTATCGAAGAGATCCTTGAGCTTACGATTAAATTTGGACATACGAGGATACCCGTGTATGCTGAGAATGTGGATAACATCGCCGGCATCTTGAATGTTAAAGACCTTCTAAAGTTTTGGTCAAAACCTATAACGGAAACGGATATCCTATCTAGTCTGCGAAAACCATATTACATTCCTGAGACAAAGAATACAGATCATCTGCTCCATGAATTGAAGCAAAAGAAGTATCACATGGCAATTGTCATAGATGAGTATGGTGGGACATCCGGCCTCGTCACCCTCGAAGACCTCATTGAGGAAATTGTTGGAGAAATCCACGACGAACATGACGCGAAGAAAGGCAATATTGTCGAGTTAAGCGATGGTTATACCATAATTGACGGAAGGGTGGAGATTGAGGCTGTTGAAGATTACTTGGGCCTGAAGTTTCAAGAGGGAAAATTTGAGACCCTCGGTGGATTCATTCTTAACCTGCTGAGAAAGATTCCAGTGACGGGAGAGGTTATTCATGTCGATAATCTGGAAATGATAATTGATTCAGCGGACGAGCGAAGCGTAAAAAAGGTCAAGTTAAGAAGGTTGGATGGATCCCAAGTAGGGAGGGGAGGGGCAGTGATAAGAATTGAAAGCGAAAAGCTTGAGGATAAATAGGAAAATATTATTTTTGAGTATTGCATCGGGAATCCTCCTCTTTCTTTCCTTTCCCAAACACGGTACGGGGATAATGGCATGGGTGGCCTTGATTCCCCTTTTTTTTGCCCTCAGGGATGCTGATAATTTCCGGGATGGTTTGATCGCAGGTTTCGCGGCAGGCCTTACGTTCAACATAGGCCTCATGTACTGGATTACATTTGTCGTTGTCCATTATGGACATCTCGCATATTCCATAGGCATTTTTCTCATGGTGCTTGTGGCGGCGTACTTGAGCATATACGTTGCTCTGTTTGCAGCAGGTCTTGCATATTTGTCAGGCAAAGGCATCTCCAGAATTATCGCGGCGCCGGCCTTGTGGACGTGTCTGGAATATGGGAAGTCCCATCTGTTGACGGGATTTCCCTGGGAGAGCCCGGCTTATTCTCAATATCTTAATAGGCATCTAATTCAGGCAGTTGATATTACCGGCACGTATGGTATCACCTTCATTATCGTCCTCGTAAATGTAGTTATTTACGATTTCCTGAATGAGAGATTCAGAGGCAGGCGGGTAATGGTAGAGGTGGCTTTGTGCTGTATAGTCATACTTGGCATCTATTGTTATGGTTACATACGCATTGGCCAAATAGACGATGTATCGCGGATAGCGGAAACGTTGGATGTATCAGTTATTCAGGGGAATATAGATCAAAGTGTTAAATGGAATCCCGACTTTCAGAATGATACGATCAGCGTGTATAGAAATCTCTCCCTAAAGAAGATATCATCAGCACCGGGATTGACCGTGTGGCCCGAAACTGCGGCACCATTCTTCTTCCAGGATAGGAACAAGATGCAAAGCGAGATTCTGGATGTTGCCCGCATTTCGGAGGATTGGCTCCTCTTTGGCAGTCCCAGCTATCAGAGGACTTGTGATGCAGACGCAGGGTGTGTAGCTCTCTTGAACAGTGCTTTTCTATTATCACCGCAAGGAAAGATTCATGGGCGTTACGACAAGGTGCATCTGGTCCCATATGGTGAATACGTGCCACTAAGAAAAATGTTTCCCTTTATCAATAAATTCGTGGTCGGTGTGGGGGATTTCCGTTCAGGTGAAGGCTATAAGCCTCTAAGCATGAATGATCATAAGCTTGGCGTTCTGATCTGTTATGAAGGGATATTTCCCGAGGCAAGCAGGGCGTATAAAAGAATGGGGGCTGATTTGCTTGTGAATATTACAAATGATGCATGGTTTGGAAGAACATCGGCGCCATATCAACATCTTTCCATGACCGTATTCAGGGCAGTGGAAAATCGCCTATATATAGCGAGGAGCGCAAATACGGGAATCAGTGCCATAATCGATCCTACAGGAAGGATCGTCGCACAAACGGAATTGTTTGAAAGAACGGCCTTGAGAAATACGATAAAATTTATTAATGATAAGACATTCTACTCGGTATACGGGGATGTTTTTGTTCTAATTTGCATGTTAGCCTTAATTCTTTGCATAATAATCAGTTTGAGGAGGAGAAATGTTGACGCTTACAGGAATCAATGAAACCATGATGGAATTGAAAAAGAGAATAGATCATCTCGGAGAGTGTCTTTGACATCACAGAAAAAGAAAAACACATCAAGGAACTTGAAAAAGCATCACTGAGTGAAAACTTCTGGAATGAGCAGGATAAGGCACGTGATACCCTGATAGATAAGAATAAGCTGGAAACGATTGTCAATAACTGGAAAAAGTTAAAGAACGACATCGACGACATAGAAATCCTTTTGGATCTGGCACGAGAAGAAAGTGATGAGCAAACTGTAGAAGAGATCGAAAAAGACTTAGACAGGCTAAGAGCATCCGTAAGAGACGAAGAACTGAAACTTATGTTGGGGTCTCCGCAGGATGCAATGAATTCGATAATGACAATACATGCGGGAGCGGGGGGGACCGAGGCCCAGGACTGGGCGGAGATGCTGCTGCGGATGTATTTGCGATGGGCCGAGCGGAAGGGTTTTTCCACTACGATTATCGATTATCAGCCCGGTGATGAAGCGGGTCTAAAGAGCGTTTCCATGACTATTGAAGGAGGCTATGCATATGGCCATGCCAAGGCGGAAATCGGCATACACAGGCTTGTGCGCATATCGCCTTTCGATTCCGGAGCGCGCCGGCACACATCATTTGCTTCCGTTTTTGTCTATCCTGAAGTTAACGACGAGATAGTCGTGGAAATCGACGAGAATGATCTTCGCATAGATACCTATCGGGCCACGGGCGCGGGAGGCCAGCATGTCAATAAGACTGATTCTGCCGTAAGGATCACGCATCTGCCGACCGGGATAGTGGTGCAGTGCCAGAATGAACGTTCTCAGCACAAGAACAAAGCTATGGCTATGAAATTCCTGAAGTCGCGTCTTTATGAAATGCAGCTTCAGGAACAGAAAAGAAAGATAGACGAACTGAACAAAGCGAAGAAAGACATCGCCTGGGGCAGCCAGATAAGATCCTACATCCTTCACCCTTATAAATTAGTCAAGGATCACCGGACAAATCTTGAAGTCGGCAATGTGAATAGGGTCTTGGACGGCGATATAGATGACTTTATTGAAGCATATCTATTGAATTAAAACTATAATGAATATGCAGAATATGATATAGACAGCTCGGATCTTGCACCTTCTGATGCCAAGGTCGATAGTCGTATACAACCAGAAAGGAGTCCGTTGAGATGTCGAGAGAAACCCGATTTCTCCTGCCACTTATTTTTATATGCTTGCTTATCTGCCAGATATTTCCAATCAGAAATGCCTGCGGACAGATGAAGACCGGAGATGAACAGTCTCTCATTGTCGTCGGTCCGCAAAAATCAATAGACAATAACACAAAAGAAGTGTCCCCGTTGCCCAAACAAGGGCCTCCTTCGGATGGTGCAGTGAATGAACAAGAAAGAGAGCAGGGCAGGGACATAATGGAAGAGGCGCTTGAACTCCTTGACGAATCGAGAGAATACTGGGTCAAGGGCGATCTGGAAAATGCCTTAGATTTGCTCGATCAGGCTTATGCGCTGCTTCTTGATACGAATGGAGAGCCTGATATCGCTCGCCAGAAGGATGACATACGTCTCCTCATATCAAAGCAGATCCTTGCTATCTACTCGGCGATGCACACTACGACAAGCGGTAAGCACAGTGAAATACCGCATGTCGTCAATTCGGATGTGGAGAAAGAAATAAGGCTCTTTCAAACAATAGAAAGAGATTTTTTTATCCAGTCACACGAGCGTTCCGCATTCTATCGGCCTATAATCTTGAGAGAGTTGAAAAATGCAGGCTTGCCTGAGGAGCTGTCATGGCTTCCCCTGGTTGAAAGCGGATTTAAAATTCGTGCCTTGTCACGGGCCCGCGCCCTCGGCCTTTGGCAGTTTATTCCTTCCACGGGTTATAAGTACGGCCTAAACCGCGACGAATGGCTCGATGAAAGATTGGATGTTGAAAAATCAACCAAGGCTGCCATTGACTATCTGAATGAACTGCACGGTATGTTCGGCGACTGGCTCACAGTTCTGGCAGCGTACAATTGTGGAGAAGGAAGGGTACTCAAGGTCATATCGAGGCAACATATCAACTATTTCGACAGATTCTGGGACCTTTACCGTCAACTCCCTTATGAGACGGCTCGTTACGTACCCCGTTTCCTTGCGACTCTACAAATTATAAAGAACCCTAAGAAGTATGGTTTCGATCTTAATGAGAGTCTTGAAAGGCAAAATCCCTATCGTTATGAAACGGTGAAAACAGATAAATCCATGCGTCTGCAGGATATCGCACGTCACCTCGGAACCTCGGAGGAGACAATTGTTACGCTGAATTCGGAGCTAAGGCAAAATATAACGCCTGATAAAGAATATAATCTCAAAGTGCCTCCGGGAATGGCCGAAAAAGCTGCCAAGATCATGGATGAAGTTCCGAAATGTGAGAAGCCACGTGAGGTATTTGTGCACTACAAGGCGAAACGGGGAGAGACGATCGTTTCGATCGCGCGTAAATACAGGACATCTGTGAGTGCGATAATGGCGTATAACAACGTATCCAGCAGAAAAAGGCTGAAAACCGGCCAGAGATTGATCATACCCGTTCACGACACTGGTTATGCGAGTGTTAGATCAACTCAACAATCAGACAAGGATGATATCCAGGTAAACGGCGAAACAATCAAATACAGGGCGAAAAAAGGCGATACCCTTGCGTCCGTCGCGAAGCGCTTTGATACAACTGTTAATGAAATTAGAAGGTTAAACAAATTCAAAAAGCGCAAGACGCTCAAAGGCGGTCAGGTTATCCTGGTAAGTAACAAGAACGGAGAAAAGCAACAGAGCATAGGGTCAGACAAAGAAACGCATAAGAAGCTCCCCAAGAGAAACAAAGAAGCGTCATCTAACGAAGGTGGGAAAACATACACGGTGCGAAATGGAGACAGCTTGGGTAAAATTGCGAAAAAGAATGGAATAAGTCTTGATAAAATCCTTGAAATGAATAAATTGGCCCGTGAAGATAATATACATCCTGGTCAGGTTATAATCCTGAAATGATGTTACTGTCAGCGAATCTCGTAACGTTTCAGCTTGTAGAATAGCTCCTGTTCCTTCCTCCTCATTACTTGAGTTTTCACCTGACTGGCATTTTCATGATCGTAATTGAGAAGATGAAGAATGCCGTGAATCATAAGGAATGCGAGTTCGTCATTAAAAGCGATACCAGATCTCTCTGCATCCTTGAAGGCTGTTTCCACAGAAATTACAATGTCGCCCAGGATGTCGGGATTGATATCCCCGAAATCCCCTTCAGCAAGAGAGAACGATATAACATTTGTGGGATAATCCCTGCTTAAATAATTTCTGTTAATTTCCCTAATCTCCCTGTCATCGACAAACAGCAGGCCTATAACCTTATCGCTGCAATTGAGATGCTTCATAATTCTACTCATTGCCCTTCGCACACTGCGTCGGTCAATGCTTATTTGGTTCTGCCTATTTTCTATTATAATTGGCATGGTTTTTTTTGCTGCCATTAAGTTCGCGTATAACGGGAATGGGATAGTTAAACCTTGGGTGGAAGATGCCGTTTAGAATCATCGTGAAGTTTTCTGCTATTTTGTTCAGATCATGAAGGGTAATTTCACATTCATCGAGCTGGCCATCCATAAACACTTTTTCAATTCTTTCTCGCACAAGGTTCCTGATTCTTGCCGGTGTTGGAGAAGATGACGCCCAGTAAAAATATGGCGGAACACCATCTTGGGAATGCTTTTTTTTGAAAAGTGCGTTATTAGCTTTTTCGCTTCGTTTGCTTCTTGATGACTTGCGCAAGCGTGGATAGTTTGAGATATTCTGCTATCATGAAGACAATTGTTTCTTGTTTTTCCTCTTTCCTCTATCCAAATGGTTGTACGCCCGTATCACGTCCTGCACGAGGGGATGTCTGACCACATCGATTTCTGAAAAAAGGACAAACTTGATATCTCTGACTTTCTTAAGAATTGTTTCTGCCTCTATGAGGCCGGATATCTTATCATGCGGGAGATCTATCTGGGTTATATCACCAGTAATGACGGCTTTCGATCCGAATCCCAGCCTGGTCAAGAACATCTTCATCTGTTCAGAGGTAGTGTTTTGCGCTTCATCCAGAATGACAAAAGAGTCATTTAATGTCCTCCCCCTCATGAATGCCAGAGGAGCGACTTCGATGACCCCCTTATGGATGAGGGCGGACGCCTTGTCAAAATCAATCATGTCAAAAAGAGCATCGTAGAGCGGCCTGAGATATGGGTTAACTTTTTCTGCAAGGTCGCCGGGCAGAAAACCGAGTCTTTCGCCTGCTTCAACGGCAGGCCTTGCCAGAACAATCCTATTAACTTTCTTATCAAGAAGCGCGGAGACAGCCATGGCCATAGCGAGGTACGTTTTGCCTGTTCCCGCAGGACCAATCGCAAAGACAATATCGTAGTTTCTGATCGAATCAATATATATTTTCTGGGCGATGCTTTTGGGAGTAATTGAGCGTTTTTTTGAGGAAATGAAGACCGTATCAAGGAATATCTTTTCGAGATCTATTGCTCCGTTACTAGAAAGAATCCTGTGTGCATAGTCGATATCCGCCGGATATATGGGATATCCTTTTTCCAATAACACATGGAGTTGAAGAATAAGATTATGGACAAGATCCACAGCGACCTCTTCACCAGCTATGGTTAGGAGATTGCCGCGCACACTTATCTTTACAGGCTCAAATTTTTCAATGAGTTTAATGTTCCTGTCATGTTCGCCCAGGAGACTTCTCAGGAGGTCATTGTCTGTAAAACTGATCTTCTTAACGCAGCTGAAGTCGGCCGTTTGCTTCAATGAAATAGGCTACCTCATGAAAGATTATTAAATAATATTGAATACTACTTCCCAACCACGCCAAAAAAGCAATTTATGCTATCATGCGGTGTTTCGCATTGCAATCAGTTTTACTCTCGACATCTATTGCTTTTGTAGGAACAGATTAGCGTACACTTTGGCATTTCCCATCATGTTCGAAATTAGGCAGTTTTCGTTGGGTTGATGGGCTGTGTGTTGCATCCTGGACCACACTGCGGCAGGGTATTTATTCTCACGAAATATTGCAGCAATAGTCCCTCCACCTATTCCCCGAGGAGTTGCTTCAACATTATAAACGTGTCTGATGGCTTCTTTAAGGACTGCAACAACGGGGGCGTCGTGCGGCGTGGGAGGAGGCGCCTGAGTTTCCTGAACCGTCGTGATCTCTACGGATACATCAAATTGTTTTTCGATCTCGTCAGCAATCCCCCTTATTTCATTAAAAACATGGGAAAGAGGATATTGAGGCAGGATCCTGCTATCCATATAAAAGACATCGTCTCCGGGAATGGTGTTGATGTTGGGAATATTGGGTTCTTTCTTTGTCGGTTGAAAGGTACTGGTCTGTGGCTCGTAAAATGGATCAGAAGCAGCAAAAATGTTATGAAGTCTGTCGAGCGAAACTACGAGATTAGATGCCGCATGGAATGCATTCTTTCCCAAGCCGGGTCTGCTGGCATGACACTGTTTGCCGATTGTTTTGAAGCGTAGCCATAAGATACTTTTCTCCGCTATTTCAATCATCGTTCCATCTTCGTTTCCAGAATCCGGAATCACTATGATATCCGTTTTGCGAAAAGGATTCTCTTTACTTTGTAAGATATATGATAAACCGAAGCGGCTTGCCGTTTCTTCATCGGAAACAAACGCCAAGCCTATTGAACATTGTGGTTTAATGCCTTCATCCAAGAAGGCCTTAGCTGCAAATATGGATGACACTATATCTTGCTGATTATCTTCAGTGCCCCTCCCATAGACTCTACCGTTCTTTACATAGCATTTGAAAGGATCTTCATCCCAGAGTTCCAGTTCTCCGGGTGGAACTACATCCATATGTGTCATAATCCAAACAGTCTTTTGGGGATTATTACCAGGTATAGTTACCACCAGATTGGGACGGATACCCGAAGGCGTTCTGCTATCCGGTGCGTTTATTTGAACAATGTTGGAAAAATTCATGACAGTGAGATATTTGAAAATAAATTGAGCTTTATTAAATTCGCCATCGCCGCCATTATCGCGGGACATGGCGGGTATGGCAGTCAGATTAACTTGCAATTTGATCATGGAATCTTCATAGGAGTCGATCCGTCTAAGACTTCTTTGGAAAGGTTTCATATCACTCACCGCTGATCTTCAATCAGGGAAACATTTCCGAAGCTGGTCTGGACCTGATTATAAGCGCTTTCATTGCCTAAGATGAAGGTAACAGTTTCATCGGGTGAAAGATATTTCATAGCCACTCTCTTCAACTCGTCCAGCTGAACCTTAGCTATCTTGTCCCTGTAGGTGGCAAGATAATCGGGAGGCAGTTTATCGTATTCAATCATCAATTGTTGACCGGAAATCTGATCCGCAGATTGAAAGGAAAAAATGAAATTGTTGTTAATAGATTTTGTCGCCCACGCAAGCTCTTTTTTATCAACAGACGTCATCCTTACATCCTCCACAATTGACCGCAGGAGTGAAAGCACTGTGGCCGTCGATGCAGATTTCGTCATTGCATAGGCCCCAAAAACTCCGTAGTCGCTTCTCTTTGTATAAAAGCTCCCCGTACTGTATGCGAGCCCCCGGCTATTTCGTATTTGCTGAACGATTCGGGACTTGAAACCGCCGCTTCCGACTATAAAATCAAGGACCTCAAAAGGGTATGCGTCCGTCTCCTTTTTACCGGGAGCAAAATTGGCACAGATAATTATGGACTGAGGAGTATTTTTCCGCAGAAAATAAATACGCCCTTTTTGCTTTGTAGGTATTGGAGGAACGACATTATACTTCCTGGACTCATTCCACGATCCGAGATACTGCTTAATTTTGGCGACGACCTCTCCCTTCGAAATTGCGCCCGTGATCGATATCATAATGTTTTCCGGATAAAAAAATTGCCTATGAAACTCTCTCAGGTCATCTCTCCTGATGCTAGTCACAGATGCTGTTGAGGGAAATCTCCCGGCGGGGTTATTCTGGTAAAGAACTCTCTTAAATTCCCTGAAGGCGAGTTTCTTGGGATCATCAGCTATTCTCCTGAGCTCTTCGATTAACAAATTTTTTGCCATTTTTAGTTTGTTTTCTTCAAAAGCTGGCTTTGTGATTATCTGAGAAAAGATATTTAGTCCTTCGTCTAAATCTTTCTTGAGAATGGAAAGGTTGATCATCCCGGAATCACGGCTCATGGAGATGTGAAGTGAACCGGCAAAGAAATCCAAGGCCTCGTCAACGGCGTTGCCAGAGAGAGCTTCAGTTCCTCCTGTGCGCATAACCGCACCCGTGAGTTCCGCAAGACCCTCTTTTCCCATGGGGTCATAATTGGAGCCGGTTCTGATCACGGCGGATATATTTAGGAGGGGGAGTTCACTGTCTTCAAATATATAAAGGATGAGGCCGTTGTCTAAAAGCACCCTTTCTGCCCGGGGCGGTGCAAAATGAATCGGGCGATATTTGAGCTCATCTGGTTTTGGGAGAGGGACATGGGCGCGTTCCGCTGCATGAGCAATAGCGCCACACAATATGCACATTGTCAAAAGACAGATGAAGATGACACGCGAAACTAAATTATTCATACGTCTAATTTTTGTTGACCAACTGTGCTACAGTCCTGTTATTAGGAGTAAGATATTTCTTTGCGACGCGCATGATGTCTTCGGATGTGACGCGCTCGATTACTTTGATATGATCCGTTATATATTGATAACTGCCGGTCACTGCCTCAAAATAAGACAGCAGATTCGCCAGTCCAAGGTTGGAATTTAGGCTTCTTATAAAATCAGCCTTGATCTGATTCTTAACCTTTTCTAATTCTCTTGCGGTAACAGGTTTAATTTTTAGTTTTTCTATTTCGTCATAGATAGCGGACTCTACTTCGGCGTTGGTATGCGGATGACGAGGCTTCGCAAATATTGCGAAGAGGTTATCATATTTCGCCCCCGGCAAGCCGTTAACTGCGTGAGCACTCTCGGCAAGGGCCTTTTCCTCGACAAGCGCTCTATAAAATCTCGATGTCCTTCCTTTGGAAAGAATACATTCTATTACATCAAACACGTAGTCATCAAAGTCCGGCATGGCCGGTTTGTGATAGCCTATAACCATCTGAGGATTTGCATCCGAGACGATCTCTACACGCCTTTCGCCCTTTTGAGGAGGCTCTTCTGTAATAGGCGAGGGGTCTAATTGATGGCTGGGTATGGCGCCAAAATATTTCTTAATAATCGTAAGGGTATTTGCGGGATCAATATCGCCGACAACGGCAATTACCGTCTTATTCGGAGCGTGGTATCTTTTAAAAAAGACTTCCGTATACTCGAGACTCAAAAAACGCATATCTGAAGGCCAGCCTAGGACAGGCCGTCTATAAGGATGGGCAATGAATGCCGTGGCTAGAAACTGCTCGTATAATTGGCCGTCCGGTTCCGATTCAACCCTCTGCTTGCGTTCTTCCATGACCACATTACGTTCAGAATAGAATTCACGGAATACGGGTTCGGTCATCCGATCAGCCTCGATCCTTGCCCATAGTTCGATTTTATTTGAAGGAAGACTGACATGATATGTTGTAAGATCCTGTCCAGTGGACGCATTCACATTATCTCCGCCGTTTTCCACGTACAGTCGGTCGATCTCATTTTCCACAAACCATTTCTTGTGTTGTTTGTGCAAGACCTCCATCCGTTCGGATAAAGCTTGGATGCGGCTCTTGTTCGCATTTTTCCCCTTCATCATCTCAAAATCAAGTTCTTTGCCAGTTTTAGCAATCAATTTGAGAATTTTTTGTTCTTCATGATAGTTTTTCGTACCGATCGTCTTTGTTCCTTTAAACAGCATGTGTTCCAGGAGGTGAGCCGTACCGGTTCTGCCATCAATTTCGTCGACGGCACCCACCCGATGTCTGATATAGAAGGAAACTGTGGGACTCAAATGTCGCTCCACCATGAGAATTTTCAAACCATTTGTCAGGGTGTAGGAGAAAACCCTGTTTCCCATTTCGTATGAAAGTGCTAGGGAAGGCAAGCTGATAATAAGAAGGACAGATGCAAGGATGAGCATCAATATCCCTATCGTTCTATATATCATTTTCATCCATTTTGTTTGGTTTTAGTGTGGCTCGTATGCGAAAGACGGGGTAAATGATTCCCACCATACTGATTAGAATAATCAAGCTTGACGAAAAGAAATACATGATAAACTCGAGAGGGTTTTTCATGCTATATGCGGTTATGAGGGCGTTGATGCCGAACGCCAAGAAAAATAGCGATAAAAGGGCTATCAGGATATTCTTCCCCCACCGCGCCCGTGAGCCCATATAAACACTTCTCTCCTATTTAAGACGAATGAAATCTCTCGACATGGATGATATTGAGTCTTCACTTTCCAAAAAGAATCTTAAAGGTATTTATGCCCGTTTGTTCCACCTTTTCTTTCCTTCCGTCCGGATAAGTAAGGATGCCTTTATCATAGAGTTTGTCGTTCCTGAATTCACCCTCTATTCTTCGTCCGTCCGGGAAAATCACCACGCACTGACCATTCAGTAAATTATCTTGAAACTGGCCGGCATACTTAGTACCGTCGGCATAAAGCAACACCCCGGTTCCGCTCCGCTTATCGTCTTTGAATTGTCCCTCATATCTCGAGCCATCGGTATAGAGTAATACTCCGGTTCCATCACGCTTACCGTTCTTGAACTCGCCTTCATACTTTTCACCGTTGGGAACTGTATAGACGCCGCGTCCGTCGAAATTGCTTTCCTTGAATTGGCCAACATACTTTGTACCATCGGTAAACGTGTAAGTTCCCAGGCCCTCCCGTTTGCCGTTCCTATGTTGACCCTCATAGACTGAACCGTCGATATGAACATAAGTTCCTTCGCCATTCTTACAGTTCCCCTTGATACAGTCAGCATAAAGGGGATTATGCATTAGCACAACCAGATAAATTAATATGAATAAACAGATTCTCATCATTGTTCCTACCTCACAATTTAGCTGTAACTAACATGATTCCAAACGTGAAACAATGTGAAATATCAGTTCCCTCTGGTCATTATCTTTAAGTCATTGTACATTTCAGGCGTTAGTTTTTCACTCCTGCATGGAAGTAATGAGTTATTATGAAAGAGAGGTTCTCCCTCGAGGTCAAAATGTGATCCTTTCACTGCTGCTTCCCAAAGCGCTGTACCCGGGATGGGGGAATATTCCGCAATGATCGGTCTTGCTCCATGTGATTGCACATAGCGTATGCTTTCCCTCACTTCAGCGGCGTCCTGCCCGGGTAACCCACAAAGGAGATAGACTCCAATATCCTCTGATTTATAGCCTGCTTCCGTGAGGTAGCGGACGGCGGCTTGCAGTTGGTCGTTGTTGACTTTCCCTCCCGTATTTAACTGCGTCGCTGGATCGGATGATTCGAAGCCGAAACGTATGGTTGCAAAGCCCGCCATTTGCATCAACTTGCTTAATTCGGGCGTGATTTGAGATATGTGGAGGCCGTTCGGGCAGTGAAATTGAAAAGATACCCCCCGTCGGATTATTTCTTTAAGCATTGGAATTGCCATTTCTTCAGGCTTCACCAGGAGTGCATCATCGTAAATGGAGAACTGACTGACGCCGAAATGTTTCTGCCAGTAGTCGATCTCATCGACTACATTAAGAGGGTCGCGCTGTTTAAATCTATGAGTCAATAGGTGTGATGCGCAATACGTGCAATCATAGGGACAGCCCCTCGATGTCAGGATCGGAAACTGATCCTTGAGTGACAAAAGATCCAAAGCAGGGTAGGGCAGTGAATCCAAATCATCCGGATCCGGTGCATAAAGGGGGTCATCGCCGAAAAAATTATGCAATAGGGCAGGGAACTGTTTTTCGCCTGCACCGGCTACAGTCATGTCGGCTCCTGATTTCAATGCGTGCTCAGGACAAAGGGTTGCATATATTCCACCCAAAACAATCGGGATATCCGGGAACGTCTGTTTCGTTATTTTTATAACCTCAAAGACGCCAGGGTACCAGTACGTCATCATAGAGCTCACAAGAATCAAATCGGGACTACCAGATGATTTCAGCTCGTTGGTGAAAATATCAGGCGTTATTCCGTATCTGTTATAATTCCTCTTAATTTCCTTTAGTGGCTGCGGTTTAAGAATTCTTTCTTTGGGAAGTTTGCCGTGGCCGGTTACATGCCTCTTTGGCGACTTAATTCCGGTATACCTAATTAATTGAGGGTGACGGGCATTCAAGCAATCGATAAAATGTATATGATAGCCATTTTTACGAAATAGACCCCCCATATAGAGAAGTCCCAGCGGTTTTATCCATAAGTCATAGGCCGCAAAATCGTATATCCAGGGATTGATAAGAAGTACACTTTTTTTCATATGTAGCGCCATATATTGCAAATTTTTTCAGTCACATCTTATACAATATTTAGACATATAAAACAACAATATGTAATATCCCATCCAAAATTGAAGTGTCTAATCTATAGAATCATATGTAAAGTCAACTAGATATATTGGCTATCAGCATATTCATTTACACAGCATAAATATTTCTTGACAAACTAATTCTTCTCTGCCATAATTTAGACAGATAAAGCATGGCAAGTGTATAATACGGCTTATACAGTATAATTTACGTTCGGAGGTAAAAGATATGGCACCCATTAATAATAATGTATGGATAAGCAGTATAGAAATTCTTCAAAAAGCTCGTATATCAAGGGCTACGCTTAACAACTATATTAAAATGGGCATTATAATGAAACCAGTGATCCGTAAACCAGATGACCGAACTATAAAAGCTAAGAAAATAGGCTACTTCCCGCAGGACGTTTTAGACAGAATTACAGCGGTCAAAAGTATGAAGAAGGAAGGTTATACAATGAGAACTATAGTAAATCAATTAACACGCAAGACAGATATTTCTGTCACTAAAGAGAATATCAAAGTAAAAAAAGATCTTGTGAAAAAACCTTCAAATGCGATGACTAACAATCGAACGCTAATGTTGACCATTAATGATATTGACTATCCTGCCTATCTCCTTAACGGTAATTTTGAAGTTGAGTGGCTAAATCAAAATGCCGAAGAAAATATTTTCAAACAGAACATAAGGTCTATTAAGGATGTTACCCAAAGAAATATATTTAGGTTGCTTTCTAATATGGGACTGCTCAAGAATGATCAAAGCAGAAACGAGTTCGTTGATTTCCATATGTCCCTGGTGAAGTCGAAACAAGAAAAGGCAATACTGAATAATCTATATGAAGGTATAACGGAAAAAGAAGTTTCTATACTCGAAGGAATCTATGATCGTGTTGATTCACCAGCAGAATTATCCTTTAATGGGTCTTATGTGAAAATCATTTCTCCGACAGGTATAAAAGTGGCTTATTGTGCATACCGTCTTTTCTTTAGAGAGGGAGTCCTTCTTATTTTTACACCTGTGAAAGACGGTATAATGCAGGGCATAATTGAGCTTCTTTCTAACAGAGCAAGTGTCGTCAATGATTTAATAAGACAGCGTCTGCCCACACTTGTGTCATTTTCTGTAATGGTAGCAGACTTAGAGGAATCTACCCGTATCTGTGCAGAATTGCCACCCGAAGAATATTTTGAGTTGATTAATCAGATATGGAAATGCATGGAAGGTTCTTTCAAAAATTACTACGGAACTTATGGCAAGCATAGCGGTGATGGCATGGTTTACTTTTTTTTGAAGAATAAGGATTCAAGTTATCTCCTAAACTCTATCTGCTGTGCTCTCGAGTTGAGAGAAAAAATTAAAAAGATCAGTGGTGAGTGGAAGGGGCGTAAGGGTTGGTTTAACGAGATTGTTCTTAATATCGGAATAAACGAAGGGCAGGAATATCTGGGCAATATACCCGCTTCACCTAACATCGAATTCACGGTCTTAGGAGAGTCAGTAAACTATGCGAGTAGATTATCCGACTTTGCCCGCCATGGAGCTATCTGGACGACAAAAAATCTGATAAATAAATTAACTGATAGTGAAAGAATCAAGCTTTGTTATGGAATCAAAAAAAATGTGGGAAACCGTGAAATGTTCATTGAGAACGTCTTCTCTCGCGTAATGGACATGTTTCGATTAGATGACGCGATATCGAGCAAGTGCAAAGATATCGGAACGCTGCCTGTGACAGAAATTATCGGTAAAATATGAAGGATACTATAAAAACCATGTCCAAAAAGACGAGTCTTCTCTGACACGAGTTAGTGTCTATTCTACATCATCTTCAATATTGCACAGCTCCCCCGCCCACTAAAAGATGTAGAGAATCTTCTCGCCTTCAACATCAGCCGAGAAAAAACTTGAAGCATTAATTGAATATTGCTAACATGCCGGGTCAGCGGAGAAATAAGATAAAATGAGGTGCGTTGTCCAGAGGGTCGATAGGGCGAGAGTAACTCTTGACGGACAGATAATATCAAGTATAGGTAAGGGAGTCCTCGTCTTTCTGGGGATAGAAAAGGGAGATAGCTATCGCGATGCGGATTTTCTCCTTGAAAAAATAATCCATATGAGGATATTTGAAGATTCGCAGGGAAAAATGAATGTATCTCTCATCGAGACGTCGGGAGAGATTCTTATAGTATCTCAATTTACACTACTGGCTGATTGTAGAAAGGGACGTAGGCCTTCCTTTTTCTCTGCTGAGGAACCTGAGGAGGCCAAAAAACTCTATGACTACTTCATCAGTATAGCAAGCGAAAAAATTGACCATGTAGGTACTGGTGAATTCCAAGCCATGATGAAAATAGAATCGGTAAATGATGGTCCTGTAACGATGCTGCTCGACAGCAGAAAGACGTTCTGAGAAGAGAGCTGAGCAACTATGGAGAAGGTTATCTCGCCCTGCAACATAAGAATAGACAAAGAAGGCGTCTGGTATTACAAGGGTAATGAAATTTTCAGAGATGAAATCGTAAGATTCTTCTACCAAAATCTCAAGAAAGATGAAACCGGCAGATATTTAATTGAGCTTGATGACGACTGCTGTTATCTGGAAGTGGAAGATACGCCCTTTGTCGTAAGAGCAATATATAAATTAACTGCTGAATCAGATAATGAAGAATGCATTAACCTTCTCTTATCAGATCAGAGCATTGAGAAACTCAATCCTGATTCTTTGTGGGCGGCAAAGGACAATGTGCTTTATTGTTCAGTTAAGAAAAACGCTTTTGTTGCACGTTTCTCAAGGGCGAGTTATTATCAAATTGCAGAATTCATAGAATGCAGTGATGGTGGAGATGAGTACTTCATTTCGCTCAACGGCAAACATTTCTGCATAACGATGGCGGCTTGAAATAGATATAAACATATGGAGACGTACCATGCTGGATGATCACGTAAAAGAGACATTGACATTTGACGACCTTCTTCTTGTACCTTGCAAATCGAGTATCCTTCCCAAGGACGCAGAAACGTCGACACTCCTCACAAATAATATTTTGCTGAATATCCCTATTGTGAGCGCTGCCATGGATACAGTCACAGAATCGGGGACGGCCATATGTCTTGCCCAAGAGGGAGGTATAGGGATCATCCACCGCAATATGAGCATCGAAAAGCAGGTAATCGAGGTTGATAAAGTAAAGAAATCGGAGAGTGGCATGATTGTGGACCCGATTACAATCGAACCCGAGCAGAAGGTTCACGATGCCCTTGAAGTCATGAACAAATACAGGATCTCCGGCGTTCCTGTGGTCAAGAATCACAGGCTCGTAGGAATCTTGACAAATAGGGACCTCAGATTTGAGACTAACCTTGATCAGTCAGTCGCGAATGTTATGACAAAAGATGGTCTCGTCACGGTTTCATCAAATATAACCCTCGAAGAGTCAAAGAAACTGCTCCATAAGCACAGGATAGAAAAGTTACTGGTCGTGGACGACGCATATAATCTAAAAGGGATGATAACTATTAAGGACATAGAGAAGATCAGGAGATATCCCAATTCCTGTAAGGATACACGCGGCAGACTGCGAGTTGGTGCCGCTGTCGGCATCATTGACAGGGAGGCGCGGGTAGATGCCTTATTATCGGCGGGTGTTGATATAATTGTCATAGATACCTCGCATGGTCATTCGACGGGTGTCTTGGACGCCATTAAGGATACAAAAATCAACTTTCCAACCTGCGAACTGGTCGCCGGTAATGTGGCTACCATTGAGGGAGCGGAAGCTCTCATTAATGCAGGGGTGGACGCAATCAAGGTGGGGGTTGGTCCCGGATCAATATGTACTACGCGCATAATCGCGGGCGTTGGCATCCCGCAGATGAGCGCCATAAGAGATGCCGCCAAGGTAGCAAGCAAGTACGGCATCCCGATCATTTCCGACGGAGGGATTAAGTACTCCGGCGATGTTGTAAAGGCACTTGCAGCAGGCGCCCACACGGTAATGATAGGTAGCCTATTTGCCGGAACAGAAGAGAGTCCAGGGGAAACAATTCTCTTCCAGGGAAGAAGTTACAAGATGTATAGGGGAATGGGGTCCCTTGAAGCCATGAAGATGGGTAGCATGGACAGGTACTATCAGGATGATATAGAAAGCAGCCTGAAAACGGTTCCGGAAGGCATCGAAGGGAGAGTGCCGTTCAGAGGGCCGTTATCTGCAAGCGTAGGCCAGCTTGTGGGCGGCCTGAAGGTTGGCATGGGCTATGTGGGTTGCAGGACGATCAAGGAACTCAGAGAAAAAACGCGATTTATCCGTATCACATCCGCGGGGCTTCGTGAAAGCCATGTGCACGATGTGATTATAACCAAGGAAGCGCCAAACTACTGGCTGGATTGAGTAACAGACGGCATAGTAGAAACTCCATATGATGCTGTGCGTGTCATGCTTTGCATGTAGCGCATTGTTATATACTCCTAGTTCTCCAGGGATATCTTGCCCTGCTTGCGGAGTTTTCTACTTGTCATTCCACTTGTCCTGCGATTTCAATTTATCAACGGGTAAACATTAAATGAAGCCTGGCAATTTCGTTCACCTGCACGTTCATACGCAATACAGTCTCCTCGACGGAACTATTCGTCTCGACAATCTTTTCAAGAAAGCAAAAGAATACCAAATGCATGCAGTAGCCATGACGGATCATGGCAATATTTTTGGCGCCATTGACTTCTATCAGCATGCCCAGAAATACGGCATTAAGCCGATTATCGGTTGCGAGCTATACGTTGCCCCAAAGAGCCGTTTCGATAAGAGTGCGCATGCGACAGGGGAGGGTTTCCACCATTTGGTCGTTCTTGTTAAAGACAGGCAAGGGTACAAGAATCTCATGAGGCTCGTTACCGCAGCGTACCTGGAGGGATTTTACTATCGACCGCGCGTAGACAAGGAGCTCCTGGCAACATACAGCGATGGTCTTATCGGACTTAGTGCATGTCTCCACGGAGAGATATCGAGCCTGCTGCTTAAAGGGAATAAGGAAGCGGCAAGAATGGTTGCCGATGACTACAGAAAAATATTTGGCGAAGGCAATTTCTATCTCGAAATCATGGAGAACGGTCTTCCGGAGCAAAAGACTGCAAATAGCGGTCTCGTGGAAATAAGTCGGGCACTTTCGGTTCCCCTTGTGGCAACTAATGACTGCCACTATATCGATCGAGAAGATGCCGAGGCGCACGAAGTCCTCCTATGTATACAGACAGGCAAGACCATGGATGATGCTGACCGGATGAAATTTAAGACAGACCAGTTTTACTTCCGTTCACCCGAGGCCATGAGTCTCCTATTTAAAGATATTCCGGAATCCATTAACAATACGGTAGCCATTGCAGAGAGATGCAACTTGACATTCGATTTTGGCAGTATTTGTCTGCCAAATTTTGAGGTCAGTACGAGTGAATCGCTTGACGAATATTTGTCAGGGAGCGCGAAAAAGGGATTGGAAAAATTGCTGCCGGTAATCATGGGGGGTGAAGAAGACAGTGGCATACGCGAGCAATACGAGAAGCGCCTGCAGGAAGAACTGGAGATCATCAAGTCCATGGGATTTGCCGGATATTTTCTTATTGTCTCGGATTTTGTGAACTACGCTAAGCAACGGAACATACCCGTCGGTCCCGGCAGAGGTTCTGCCGCTGGAAGCCTCGTTGCCTATGCATTAGGTATTACGAACATAGATCCTATACGGTATGGGCTGTTCTTCGAGAGATTCTTAAATCCGGACCGTATAAGCATGCCTGACATAGACATAGATTTCTGCCAGGACGGGCGTGATGAAATCATCAAGTACGTAACGGGGAAATATGGGAGCGATAAAGTTGCGCAGATCATTACATTCGGCAAGATGCAGGCCAAGGCAGTCATCAGGGACGTAGGCAGAGCACTGAACATACCCTACGGTGAAGTGGATAGTATTGCAAAGTTGATCCCCAATATCCTGAACATTTCACTCGACATGGCGATCCAGAGCGAGCCCCGGCTTCAGGAAGAGCAGAAAAGAAATGAGAAAGTAAGAAGACTCCTGTCCCTGTCAAGAGCCCTTGAGGGTTTAAACCGACATTCATCTACCCATGCCGCGGGTGTCGTTATATCCGATGTGCCCCTTGTCGAGCGTGTGCCACTGTGCAAGAGCCCTAAGGATGAAATTGTGACGCAATACTCGATGATGGATCTTCAGGCGGTGGGACTAACCAAATTTGATTTTCTGGGACTAAAAACCCTTACAGTGATTAAGAACACGCTCAAGTTTATAAAGGAGGGCAGGGGGGAGGAAATCGACATCGATAAAATTCCCCTCAATGATAAAAACACTTATCAATTGTTAATGAAGGGTAATGCGGATGGCATATTTCAGCTGGAAAGTGCCGGTATGAAGGATATACTCGTAAATATGAAACCAGACTGCATCGAGGAAATCATCGCCTTGATTGCCCTTTACAGACCGGGGCCTATGAATATGGTTCCGGAATTTATTTCGCGCAAACAGGGTAAGACAAAGATTGTTTACGAAATTCCCGAGTTGAAAGAAATATTGAAAGAGACATACGGCGTTATCGTATACCAGGAACAGGTAATGCAAATAGCGAGCGCCATTGGCGGCTATACTATGGCTGAAGCTGATATACTGCGCAAGGTCATGAGCAAGAAAAAACCATCGGAGATGGAGAAAGAGAGACCTAAATTTCTCGAAGGTGCAAGGCGCAGAAATGTACCCGAAAAGAAAGCCAGAAAAATCTGGCAACAGATGGAGACATTTGCAGAATACGGATTCAACAAGTCCCACAGCACCGCTTATGCTATGATATCCTACCAAACCGGTTATCTGAAAGCAAATTTTCCCACTGAATTCATGGCGGCCCTGCTCACAAGCGAAAAGGATAACAGGGACAAGATCATCAAGTACATAAACAGTTGTAAGGATATGGGAATAAAAGTACTTCCCCCCGATATCAATGAATCTCAGAGCGATTTCAGTGTTATAGGCAAGCATATTCGCTTCGGTCTTGCTGCCGTCAAGAACGTGGGGATAGGCGCGATTGATTCGATCATATCTGTAAGGGATACAGAGGAGAAATTCGCGACTGTCGACGATTTCTGCAACCGTGTCGATCTTAGAAAAATTAATAAGAGGATGATTGAAAGTCTCATCAAATGTGGAGTGTTTGATTCCCTTGGCTATCGAAGAAGCCAGTTGATGAAATACTATGAAGGAATCGTCGATACCGCTCAGAGGCGCCAAAAGGAAAGGTCGAGCGGTCAGACCAGTTTCTTCGACCACATGGAAAGTGAAAAATCTGCGCATCTCGATATAACGCAAGAATGCGCGCTGTCTGATATACCTGAATGGGATCATAAGGAATTACTTGCCCATGAGAAGGAAACCCTCGGATTCTATATCACAGGTCATCCGCTTCTCAGATTTGCCGAAAAACTCCGCACAGTAGCGAATGTCGACACTTTGAGCATCAATGATAAGAAGGATCGCGACACAGTTGCCTTTGGCGCCATAGTGAATAATATCCGAGAGGTGACTACGAAGAAGAAGGAGGTCATGGCCTATATAACCATCGAGGATCTCAGAGGCTCTGTCACGGTTATATGCTTTGCCGATCTCTACAAGAAGGCATTCGGACTCGTACACTCCGAAGAGCCGGTCTTAATTAAAGGAACCATAGATGCAGGCGAGGAGGGGATCAAGGTGATTGCCTCCGAAATCATCCCTCTCGGCGATGCAGTTGAACAGCCTTATGATGTGGTGCACTTCAGTATTGATGTTTCAAGATCATCGGCAACAGACATCGATTCTCTGCATAAATTACTCATTAATCACAAGGGGAAGTGTGACGGATTTATTCGCATTATCAATGGCAATAGTGAAGTCATCGTTTACTTGGGGAGGGATTTTCAGCTTGAGCTGACAGATAAACTAAAGGCAGAAACAGACCGTCTTCTTGACGCCGGCGCTACCCACTTCAGCTATAGGACTATTGAGACAGAATAAACAAAGCAACAATACCTGCCATCCATATATCTGACCATGAACTACCAAGAAAGGACTTACAGGAACCGGGTATCGCTGAATAGCCTCACGTCGTTCCATCTTTGTGTTCGTGAAACAGACCTTTTAATATACTGTGATACGGACCTTTCTCAGAAAGCCCTTGAATCTGTTTATACCTATCGCGGTTTCATTGAGTCCTACATTAAGAGTCATCCCGACTTTCTGACATCACTGGCGCCCATCTGTGATGACGATTTCGCTCCTCCCATCATAAGGGACATGTTGAAGGCATCACGTGCAGCTAGCGTAGGACCAATGGCATCTGTTGCAGGTGCGATTTCCGAATACGTCGCTTGCGACCTTCTCAAGATGTCGCACAATGTTATCGTAGAAAACGGTGGCGATATTTATCTCAAAACCAAGGAAGAGGTGAGGGTCGGCGTATTCGCGGGTAATTCGCCCTTAACGTACAAACTCGCGCTATTATTGAAACCCGAGCGGATGCCACTCGGTGTCTGCACATCCTCCGGAACCGTAGGACACTCGCTTAGTTTTGGGCAAGCAGATGCTGTCTGCGTTATTTCCAAATCGGCGACCCTAGCTGATGCCGCAGCCACTGCCATCGGCAATCTTGTCAAAGGTAAAGGAGATATTCGGACTGCACTGGAAAAAGGAATCGAAGTAGAGGGAGTCTTGGGTGCCTTGATTGTTATTGGAGAACATTTTGGCGTCATCGGGGAGATCGAGTTGATATAGTGCAAATACATGGATAAAGCAGATGAGAATATAAGAAATGAGGATAATTTAAGATTACGGCACGTGGCAAGTTTACATAATATATCTTATAAGACGTAAGGCGTTAAGACCAAATACCATCAACAGCCTTCCTCAGCCAGCTTTCTGACCAACTCCATTTGCCTTTCTGACAGCTTCTTGGGAATCTCAACAATTATCTTTACATATTGATCTCCCTTTCCAGAACCTTTTAGTCGCGGAACTCCAAAGCCTTTCATTCTAACCTTCGTATTGTTCTGCGTTCCGGGTGGGATCTTTATTCGTTTCACAACGCCTTCTATTGTTGGTACATCGATACTCGTTCCGAGTACTGCCTGTGAGAACTTGATTACCTTGTCGATATAGATGTCATTCCCGTCTCTCGCAAAAATTGGGTGTGGGATAATAGTAATATTTATGTATAGATCGCCCGGGGAACCTGCATCAATGCCGGAGCCTCCCTTGCCCGCTAACCTCAATTTCTTTCCTGAATTAATGCCTGGCGGTATCTTGAAATTGATCTCCTCAACATTATCTTCCTTTTGCAGCGCCAATTTCTTTTCTGCACCGAATACAGAATCTTCTAATGTTATTGATAGGTTATATTCGAAGTCCTGTCCCTTCTGTGGCACCCGCGTGAATCTCTGCCGGTCTCCCTCGAATATATCGGAAAATGTGCCGCCCTGAGTAAAAGTAAAGCCCCCTCCCCTGTTTGTTCTGAAATTTCTCCCTGCACCGGCTGTATCGCCAAAGCCGAAACTTCGTAGGATATCATTCAGATCGAAGCCGCGGAAAATGTCCTCCTGCGTATATCGCTGTCTGAATTGATCGGCGGATCCAAAAGTATCATATTCTTCTCGTTTCTTGGGATCACTGAGGACGGCATAGGCTTCACTTATCTTCTTGAATTTCTCTTCAGCTGCCTTGTTATTCGGGTTCTTGTCAGGATGCCACTTCAGTGCGAGTTTTCTGTAAGCCTTTTTTATGTCTTCGGTGGAGGCCTTCTTATCTAAACCTAATAGCTTGTAATAATCTTCCGCCATAAGCTACCTTTCTTATCGCTACTGTAATTCTTTGAAAGACATGAGAAAAATTTACACATACTTCATATTATATTTAACTGGTAACTTACCCATTCCTTTCCAATTGTCAAGGACTCTCCTTGATCGCCATCCGCAAAGATTCCCATACGAACGACGGGATTCTTAGTTTAAGAGCGATCCGTGAAATTTCGAAGTTACTGAGATACTCCGTCTTATTGCAATCATAAATGACGCAATGAAAGGCTATTATTAACGGAACATTAAAACTAAAACTTAAGACTGAATATTAGGTAATTTGAAGAGGTCTTACGATCATGCTGAAACGATACGGAACTCGTTTCTTTCAGACGCTCTATAAAGTCTTCCTGTGTTTTCTTATTGTATTTGTGAGCACTGCTCACAGCACTATAGATATTGCCAGTGTACCATCCTATCTCGAAGAACGTCACGATCCCTCCGGCAACGTAATCTTCGTGGCGAAAAAGCTCCACAGCGCCCCATAGGAACGCACCGTTCAAAAGAAAGGCCACCAGCGCATCCGTTGGTCTTTCTGTGTAAAGATGGCCGGCACCCGGAAGAATTGCTGCCAGAGTGCCTGCTGTGGAAGGTGATTTCTTGGGCAGATCATCAATATGCAGAAGTTCTGACGCTATGATGCTTGCCGATTTTGACAGCTGGCTATCTTTAGGAACTAGGGAAAATGTTTCTCTGGCCTTCTGCCATTCTCCCATTTCCATATGGACAGTGGCGCTTTGGTAGACGGCCTTAGAGGCAAATTCATTAGATTTTGACTTGATCACCTCTTCAAAGCTTGAAAGTGCATCCCTATATAGCTTCAGCTGACTCTGTGTCATGCCCTTGAAATACAGAGCGCCCGGTATCATGGGGCTTGTTGGATATTTTATGATGAAAATAGTGAAAGTCTCGAGAGCCTCCTGCCACTTCTTTGCTCTGTAATAACTTTCACCAATTCTGTAATTGCATGTCTCGACCAGCTTTTTTTCGGGGAAAAAGTAAATAAATCGCTTGTATTCGCTTATGGCCCTATAGTAATCCCCTTCTGCAAATAGTGCTTCCGCAAAGGAAAATTGTCTGTCAGCCTCAATGACGTAGGTTTCCGCTGCCCGGGCCATTACAGGTGGAATCAAGACAGCCGTAATCGCCATCGCGCAAACGATTAACGACCCATGTATGCAATTAGAAAATTTCATGACAAGTTGATTTATAGATTCCTGTCTTAGTAGGAACGACAGAAGAAAACATTGAAAACCACAGAAATGAGAATTTCAGGCCTTCCTCTCTTATGCTGTTCGTCCCATATGAAAGGCTTTCAGGTTTACTTCGATAGCTTTCTTTGGAAAGGATCGACGGATGACTTTGTCCCAAAGCGAAATATCAAACTGGCGCAAATAGGATGACAAAACTCCCAATAGGGCCGTATTCTCAGTTCTCGAGTCTCCCGCTTCTATAGCCATATTGTTGGCATTAACGACTTTCACAATCTTGAAGATTTTTTTTACTATCTCGATAATGTTGTCAGGATAAGAGGCGCTACCAAGGTTTACAGATGGGGGATAGATTTTCCTTTCACTTATGATAACGCCGCTTCTCGGCTTCAGAAAATCTAGATAACGGAGTGTTTCTAATTTTTCAAATGAGACCAGGATATCGACGCCTCCTTTTCTTGCTATGGGAGAGTAGATCTTATTGCCGTATCGCACATGGCTGGTTACACATCCGCCCCGCTGGGCCATTCCGTGGACCTCACTCTTTTTGACATCCAGACCTGCTTCCATCACGACCTGACATAAGATATCACTTGCGCGGAGTATTCCCTGGCCGCCCACTCCAGTAAGGAGGATGCTTCTGACATCGCCATCGCTTTTCATAAAATCATATTACCTCGATCACAGCACCGACCGTGCACACCTGCTCGCATAGTGTGCAACCTGTGCAAAGCTCGTTATCAATGGATGCCACACCTTCCTGCTTCTTTACATTCCTCTTGACTGTTTGACTTGGCATATCTTCGAACCTTACCCACGAGATTGGCGGACATCCAAGGCCAATGCAGGCCTTGCAACCGACACACTTTTCCGCATCAATTTTGAACGTTTTTCTGGCATCCTTCATACCCCGCTTGAACAGCACACAGGCTCTTTGCGATATGACGACGGAGGCACCCGGTTTTGCCAATTCTTCTTTCAGCACTTTGCGCGTTATTTTGATATCATAAGGATCTATTACACGGACACTTTCTATTCCCAGTGCCGAGGCCAATTTCGTAAAATCAAGCTCCTTTGTTTTTCCCCCCTGCAGAGTATATCCGGTAGCCGGATGGTTCTGCATGCCTGTCATGGCTGTTGTCCTGTTATCGCAAATGACGATGACGGCGTCACTCTTGTTATAGGCCATATTCAACAACGGTGTAATGCCGGAATGAATAAATGTGGAGTCCCCGATAACGCCGACGACCTTCCCTTTTCCCTTATCCTTTAATGCCTTGCTCATGCCATGCGCCATACCGACACTTGCCCCCATGCAGACACATGAATGAAGGCTTTCTAAAGGCTTCATGAAAGATAAAGTGTAGCAGCCTATATCACCTGCGACAAAGGCCTTTAGTTTTCCGAGGACATAGAACAATCCCCTGTGAGGGCAACCGGGGCAAAGATTCGGTGGTCTCGGTGGGATTGCAACTTCCGGTGAGATTGATTTGGAAATTTTTTTACCCTTAATTGCCGTATGAATCACGCCGGGATCAAATTCATTTGTATACGGAAAAATGTCCTTTCCTATCACCTCGATACCCATGGCCTTGATCTGTTCCTCAATAAACGGGTCGAGTTCCTCAATCACATAGATTTTTTTAACCTTCGAGGCAAATTTACGGATAAGGCCGGATGGTAGCGGATAAACCATGCCGAGTTTCAAGTATGAGAAATCTGGGAAGGCATCTTTTGCATAATTATAGGGCATGCCGGCCGTTATGATGCCAATCTTGGGGTCGTTCATTTCTATCCTGTTTCCAGAAAAAGTTTCAGCGAATTCTCTGAGCCTATGTAGCCTATTTTCTACCTCTATCCTTCTGACCCGCGCATACGCGGGTACCATGACATACTTAGCTGCGTTGAATTGTATTGCAGTGCAATCCTTGGCAGTTGATAGGTCCCCTAAAGATACGACGGATTTTGAATGGGAAACGCGCGTCGTTGTCCGGAAGAAGACAGGCGTATCAAATCTTTCGCTAATATCGAAGGCAATCTTAATGTACTCTTTCGCCTCCTGGCTATCTGCAGGCTCAATCATTGGTATCTTTGCGAATTTGGCATAATTGCGGTTGTCCTGTTCATTTTGTGAACTGTGCAAGGACGGGTCGTCGGCTGTAATGATAACAAGGGCTCCGTTAGTTCCTGTGTAGCTCAATGTGAACAGCGGGTCTGCGGCCACATTGACCCCGACATGTTTCATGACAACCATCGCTTTTGCGCCTGCCAACGCCGCCCCTATGCCTACCTCTAGGGCCACCTTCTCGTTGGGAGACCATTCGGCATAAACTCCGTCATACTTAGCAAAGGTCTCGATAATTTCAGTGCTCGGAGTTCCTGGATAACCGGCCGCGAAACGAACTCCGTGTTCGAAGGCGCCTCTTGCAATACTCTCATTTCCTGACATTAATACTTTCATAGACCCTATTTGTCCCTGCGGCATCAAAGAGAAAAGAACACTTGAAACTTCAGTGAACTTTATCTTCAGTTGATGGTTGATATTATTTTTTTCAAGAGAAGTTCCATGGACGGATCGTCAGCGCTGTTAAGTACTTTTTGATAGTACTCTAGGGCTTTTTCTTTGTTATTCATTTCGTCGTAAATTCTTGCCATGTTTCTGTAGGTCATCCCTTCAAAACCCCCGCTTGATTTTGAATTTGCCGCTTTTTCGAATGACTCCAAGGCACGCGGGAAGTCGGCCTTCTTTTCGTAACAATAACCGATGCCATTGTACGCCAGGATTTTTAGATCGCTGCCATCCGGAACTTCCTTGAGAAATTCCGCATATGCGTTTATCGAGGCATCCACATCTCCGAGGTTGTAGTACATATTTCCCAATTGATAATATGACATCATGGCAGCCTTTGATCCCGGATATTGAGTTATCACGTCGTTATACATCCTTATATTATTTTGATCGGGTTTACCTCCCTGACGGGCAGCTTTCATGCCGGCAATATGGGCTATCGCATAAACCCTCTGCGCTTTATCCTCATAATTCATCCTGTATAAGTACCAGCCGGAAGATATTATGATTATTGAAATTACAATTCCAGATGCCAGATAAATCTTTGACCTATTGGCCGATATATATGACGCGATCTTATTTAACGTTGCCTGGAAGGAATCCGGTTTCTCAATTTCCTTTTTTGTAATTTTTCTCGCCATATAGATTTCCTATCAAAATTTTATTTGCATTTGTTCGTTGACTTTTTCAAGGATGAAGGATGGAATCCTTACTATCTTGCCGAGGTTGTTTGTGCAGGCATGGATCGTGTAGCCTTCAACAAGGGCCTTTTCCCTGTATTCATCCCATATTGTATAGATAAATTTCATGCTCGCCCTTTTGAAATATTCCAATTCAGTTTCGACAACGATGATTTGGTCATATTTGGCTGGAAATAAATAGTTGCAATACGCCTCTGTCAAGGGCAGATTGTAACCCTGTGCTTCCATCTCGGCATAGACTACGCCTACACTTCTGAGGAGTTCCGTTCGCCCAATTTCGAACCATTTAATATAATTCGTGTGATAGACGATTCCCATGGCATCGGTATCAGCGTAAATGACACGTATGTTAATGTGATTTCTCTTCAATAAATGCCCTCCAGTTCTTTATGAAGTGATCCATCAGAAGGTAACCAGGAGAGACCTTTACACCATTTCGCAGTGCCGATTTTTCGCTGAATGTTAACTTATTTCTCATATTCTCGTTTTTGTCAGAAGACAGTACCGCAAAGGGAGACGGGTCTGACGAATGGGTCCTCAGGCTAATGGGCGTCGGATGGTCACTTAAGACCAGTAGCCTGAAGGGAGACAGTTCATAAATTTTATTCAATATGGGACCCACGATCTTCTCATCAAAATCTTCAATGGCCCGAATCTTTCCAGCTACATTTCCTTCATGCCCCATTTCATCAGGGGCCTCAACATGGACGAATACAAAATCGGTGTCTCTTAAGGCATCGAGAGCCTTTCTTGCCTTTCCAACATAGTTGGTATCTATATAACCCGTCGCACCATCAACGCGTATGACTTTGAGGCCCGCGTAAATACCGATACCATTCAGAAGGTCAACGGCCGAAATCATGCCCCCGTTCAAACCATATTTGTCTGTGAATTTTGCAAATTTCGGCACCCGCCCCTGCCCCCAAAGCCATATCGAATTTGCGGGCTTTTTGCCTTCCGCGATGCGTAAACGGTTTACAGAATGATCACGCAAAAAAACCTGCGAACGCTCCATAAGCCCTCTTATTTCTTCCTTGCCATCTCCCCTCGGCAGATAATCCTTGACCGCATTGCCGGTGATATCATGGGGCGGAGTTGTCTCAAGTAGTGCTTTGCTATCCCGCCAGACGAATAGGTGTCTATAACTCACTCCAGGATAGAATTGAAAATTTGTGTTGCCCAGCTCGTTGTTGATATCATTTATGATTGTCTTTGCTTCTTCAGTAGTTATATGCCCGGATGTAAAATCTTCCATTATATATTCTGCGTCTCCACTAAGGGTCACAAGATTGCAGCGAAAGGCTACATCATCGACTCCGAGCTGAACTCCCATGTTGGCCGCTTCCAAGGGGCCTCGACCAGTATAGCATTCCATAGGGTCATAACCAAGGAGGCTCATGATCGCCACATCACTGCCTGGAGAGAGACCGGTCGGTATGGTATCGATCAAGCCCAATGTTCCTTCTTTCGCGACCCTGTCCATATATGGTGTATTTGCGTATTCCAACGGTGTCTTACCTTGCAGTTCTTGTAGAGGATAATCAGCCATACCATCGCCGAGGAGGATAATATATTTCATTACAGCCTAATTGCTCCTGAAATAGATTAATGGGATCATGTTTGAAAGTCATCTCCTCGAAAGCATTACAACCTTTCGTCCTCAATTCTTATCAATATCGTCTTTCCGTGAATAATTTCAAGTTGATCTATTTCCGCTATAGCTTTTTGAACATCCATTTCCTTTGATTTGTGAGTAGTCATGACAATAGGAACAGGGCCCGCCTTCTGCCTGCCCTTTTGGATGACGGCGGCAATGCTTATATCATTTGCACCGAGAATTCCCGCTATTCTCGAGAGGACGCCCGGCCGATCCAGGGCAGAAAAGCGGATATAGTAGTTTGTAATGATTTCTTCAAATGGCATTAGCTTGATATCATCGATTACATTTTCTCTAAGTGAACGGGCAGGTACGCGTCCGGATACGCCTCTCTGCAGATTACGCGAGATATCGATTACATCACCTACCACAGCGCTTGCTGTGGGCATCATTCCAGCACCCTGGCCATAGAGAAATACTGAATCCGCCGCATCACCGACGATATGAAATGCATTGAAATTTCCATTGACGTTTGCCAGAAGATGGCTAAGAGGGATCATCGTCGGATGAATCCTTGCCTCGACGCAGTCACCCCTCATGATGGCAATGGCAAGAAGCTTGATCCGATACCCGAGTTCCCTGGAAAATTCAATGTCCTGCTGACTAATGCCTGATATGCCTTCTCTGTGAACATCTTCAAGCCTTACCCTTTTGCCGTATGCCAATGATAACGTGATGGCAAGCTTGTGAGCCGTATCGATACCTTCGATGTCAAATGTCGGATCGGCTTCCGCGAATCCGAGCTTCTGGGCTTCCTTGAGCACAACTTGGAAGGATTTCTTCTCATCCGTCATTTTGCTCAATACATAGTTGGCTGTCCCGTTGATAATGCCGAAAATCGACTTTATATGGTTCGCTGCCAGGCTTTCCTTCAAGGTCTTAATGATGGGGATGGTACCGCCTACACTGGCTTCGAAGCCGATGTCGACCTGTCCTGCCTCAGCAGCCTGGAATATTTCGTTTCCGTAGGTAGCTAAGAGCGCTTTATTGGCGGTTACTACGTGCTTTCTTTTCCGGATGGCCTCAAGGATGAAAGAGCGCGCAGGTTCATACCCGCCTATTAACTCTATGACTATGGATATTTCGGGATCGTCTAGGATCACTTTCGCATCTGTCGTCAACAAGTCTTTCTCTACGGCAACCTGTCTTGGCGTTGCAATATCAAGATCGGCAATCTTCTTTAAGAAGAGCCTTGCGCCAAGGCGATTTTCGATCACCTCAGCGCTGTCTTGAAGCAGCTTTACGACCCCTGTTCCTATAGTACCGAAACCGATTAGTCCGATAGTTATTGTTTTCATAACGCCGTGCCCGTATAAAGTTCCAAATTTCTCGTATATTAGAACCCAACCGAAGGAACTTTCTTGTTCCTTGGAATCAAACGCTGTCACTTCTATAACAGTTAACACACGGTTGTCAAAACAAATTAAGTTCTTGCCTAACCGGTTTTTGCGAGCTCAAGCCTGCCTCCCCATCTATGAAGGAGGACTTTTTTCAGCAATGCATACTTGCCATCATCCAAACTTGAAATGTTCTCTGCAAATGAAAAAGCATCTGTTCTTGCCTCGAGCAGAATTTGCGCATCTCTCAGGATATGGGCAATACGGAAATCAGGAACTCCTGACTGCCTGGTTCCCATGAATTCACCGGGGCCCCTAATGGCTAAATCCTCTTCAGCGATTTTAAAACCGTCATTTGTCTCTTCCATAACCTGTAGCCTTCTTATTGAATCATCAGAGCCTCTGCGATGTGACATTAATATACAGAATGAAGGAATATCGCTCCTCCCTACTCTCCCCCTCAATTGATGTAATTGAGACAGTCCAAATCTCTCCGCATGTTCTATCACTATTAGGGATGCATGGGGTATGTCAATCCCCACTTCAATGACTGTTGTGGAAACAAGGATGTTTATATCTTTGTTTAGGAAAGCTGCCATCGTTTCCTCCTTGTTTTTTCCTTTCATGCGGCCGTGAATAAGCCCAACTTTATGGTCGGGGAATATTTCCCTTTGAAGATAATCGGCCATCTTCGTCGCATCTCTGAGATCCAGGTTTTCAGATTCTTCCACTAACGGATAGACAACAAAGACCTGGTTCCCCTTCATGATTTCCATTCTCATAATTTCATAAATCCTTTTGCGTTCCTCTTCAAAGAAAACCTTTGTCCGAATCTCTTTTCTGCCGGGAGGACATTCATCAATGATCGAAATATCTAAATCGCCATATACAGTCATGGCAAGTGTCCTCGGAATGGGAGTGGCAGTCATAACTAAAACATCTGGATTTTCACCCTTCTGTCTCAGTAATGACCTCTGGACAACTCCGAAGCGATGCTGTTCATCGATAACAACCAAACCTAGCCTGCTGAAAGTCACATCCTTCTGGATCAACGCATGTGTTCCGCAGATGATGTGAGTATTTCCTTTCTTTATCCCTTCAAATATTTTTTTTCTCTCCATGTTCTTCATACGGCTCGTCAGTAAAACAGCCTTCAAATCAAGCTCGGAAGACCAATCTTTGATGCGGTTGTAGTGCTGCTCAGCAAGAATCTCAGTAGGCACCATTATGGCAGCCTGATAGCCGTTTTCGCAAGCGGTGATCATCGCCGCCATAGAAACAACTGTCTTACCGCATCCTACATCACCCTGGAGAAGTCTGTTCATGCTGGATGGTCTTTCCATATCACCTTCGATTTCTACAATGACCCTCTTTTGTGCATCGGTTAATGTGAAGGGAAGGATCTTGTAGAATTTATGAAGGTTCCGACCTTGTGTCTTAAATGCTATGCCCCCATCTATCGTGTTGGCGTTTCTTTTCAAGGCCATGCCCAACTGGAAAAAGAAAAATTCATCGTAAATGAGCGTTCGATGTGCCCCCGAGCGCATTTCATTGTATGCATCGATCCGTTCATCAGTTGCAGGAAAATGAACGCTGCGCGCGGCACTCTTAATATCTTGAAGATGGCGTCTCTCACAGATTTCGTGAGGTATGGGGCTTGAGAGATATTGTGAATATTTATCGACGGCATGTGCCATAATCCTTCTAATATATTTCTGGCGAAGACCCTCTGTTTCTGAATAAATTGGTACGATTCTCTTGAAGTTAAGCAAATCTTCCGCGCTTTCATCATCGTCAAGAACCTCAAAATCGGGGTGCACCATGTCCTTGCTGAAAAGGTAACTGGTCACTTCGCCGGTCATTATGACCCGCATGCCCTTCCTGAAAATCTTTCTTAAATAAGTTAAACTGCCTCGAAACCATTTCGCTGTAAGCAGTCCGCTGCCATCCTCAATTGTGACCTCAAACGCTTTTCTGTTTCTGTAAGATTTGTACTCTACGCTAGCCACATGGCCGATTACTGTCCCCCTGCTGCCCACCGTAACCGACTTAATATCCCTGACCGTACGTCTGTCTTCGTATCTTCGCGGCACAAAATAAAGCAAATCCGCAACAGTTTTTAGGCCCTTTTTCTCGAGCAGGGAGGCCATTTTAGGCCCTACTCCCTTTACAAATCTCAGAGGGATGGACAGCTTCTCAAGGCCCACTTCGCCCTGTTCCAAATCTCGCGGTTCCATCTCTTGCCGCACGTGGGAAATTTCTATCGAAGATTCTGCGGCAAACCCTCTCAGACTTTTGACCACGAGCATTGCCTTTTCTATGCGTTCTTTCTTATCTTCGAGCGGCAATCTGTCAAAGCCGGCGATTGCATCTTCAAAACCGGAAATCATATTCTTATATCTTATATCTGCTTCATCCCCACCTGCATTTATGAATGGGACATTTTTTAGCTGGTCCAAGAATCTTCTCATTGTAGTTTCAAAGTCTTTGAGCAGAGGCAGGTACCTGTATGATTTTCTCGATGAGAAGAATAAGGGAGCTTCGATCTTATCAAGTATCGCGATTATTGAATCCATTAGACATCAAGCCTTCAAAGTCCAATATAAATATAATAATTTCAAATACAAGGACAGAATTGAGTTAACAGATATCGAATCTTTTCGCAAGTAAAGAATTGACACGAGTGAGCAATTACGATACAAGTCATCCCCATCTCACAGGGTCACCGGAAAGAATATGCAGGGGAAAATATCGTATAAGGATGCAGGTGTTGATATAGACAAGGCCAATCTCTTTGTCGACAGGATTAAGACCATTACAAAAGCAACTTATCGCAAGGAAGTAATGAGCTCCATCGGCGGTTTTGGAGGTTTATTTCGCCTGGATTCCGGCAAATATATTAATCCTGTTCTGGTTTCATCCACGGATGGTGTGGGGACAAAGCTAAAAGTTGCACAGATGATGGCAAAGCACGACACTATAGGCATCGACCTTGTCGCGATGTCCGTAAACGATGTCGTAGTCCAGGGAGCTGAACCCCTTTTTTTCCTGGATTATATCTCTACGGGCATGATCAATGTGGAAAGAGACATTAAGATCATCGAAGGCATTGTTAAAGGATGCCAGGAAGCGGGTTGCGCCCTTATCGGTGGAGAGACGGCTGAAATGCCCGCATTTTATAAAGATGATGATTATGATCTGGCCGGATTCTGTGTCGGCATAGTAGAGGCCGAAAAGATAATTGATGGCTCGGAGATCAGCGTAGGGAACAGGATCATCGGCATTGCATCCAATGGCATCCATAGCAATGGCTTTTCCCTTGCGAGAAAGGTTCTGTTTGAAAATGGGAGACTCGGTGTTGACGATAAGCTCGACGATCTGCCGCATTCCATTGGCATGGAGCTTCTCCGTCCGACAAAGATTTATGTAAAATCCCTCTTGAATCTGATCAAAAACTTCAACATAAGAGGTATTGTCCACATAACTGGCGGCGGATTTGTAGACAATATACCACGCATTTTGCCTAAGGCCTGCCGTGCAGTTATTCTTAGGGGCAGTTGGGACGTACCGCCGGTTTTTGCGATTATCAAGAAAATGGGGAATATTGATGATGCAGAAATGTACCGGGTTTTTAACATGGGTATAGGCATGATGGTAATTACGACTGAAAAAGAAGCGTCCGAAGTAACGGAGCGACTCGAAAATTTGGGACTGCGGGCATATGCCATCGGCTTCATAGATCGGAAAGACGAAGATCAACCATCCGTATCATTCATCTAACGGTATGAAACAAAAAATAAAGTTGGGAGTGCTCGTCTCAGGGAGCGGGTCAAATCTCCAGGCGATCATAGACAATATAGAGAAGGGGCTCCTTGATGGGGATATCAAGGTAATTATCAGCAATAACGACGATGCATATGCTCTTGTACGGGCGAAGAAACATAATATTACATCCGTGATTATCAAGCATTCCGATTTTGAAAGCAGGGAAGATTTTGACCGGAAGATGATCGATGTCCTTAGCTCATTTTCCGTTGATCTGGTAGTGATGGCCGGATTCATGAGGCTTTTAACCCCTCTTTTCTTGAATGCGTTTCCCATGAAAATAATGAATATACACCCTGCAATCCTTCCCGCCTTCCCCGGTATTCATGCTCAGAAGAGAGCTGCTGATTATGGTGTAAGATTTTCGGGTTGTACGGTTCATTTTGCCGACGAGGGGGTAGACTCTGGCCCTATCATTATCCAAGCCATAGTTCCAGCCTATGATGATGACACAGAGGATACTCTTGCCGCCAGAATATTAAAGGAAGAGCACAGGATATATCCTCAAGCAATTCAATTTTATGCGGAAGGCAGAATCGAAGTAATCGGGAGACAGGTCAGAATAAGAGGCAGTAAGCGTATCCCAGAAACACCTCTTCATAATCCTGCAGTCAAAGCATTTTGACCTGCCCGTTCTCATGGCCTGTATCTATCTTCAGAAATAAAATAAGAGCAAGCATAGATATCATGCATTGCTGGCATTTCAACATCTCTTTTTAAATATGTACGATTCTATTGTCATCGGTAATGATTTAAGCTCCTTAGTCGCGGCTGCCATAATTTCACATCATGGTAGGAAGACCGTGCTCTTATCTGAAGGTGATGCAAAACATGTTTACTCGGATTATGGATACACTTTTAATATCGATCCCATGCCCTTGACCGGTTTTGGTCCGGGAGAGACATGTTCACGCCTTCTGGCAAATCTTGGCATACCGATCACAGAATGTTCAGGTCTGCAGTTATTGAATCCCGGCCTTCAAATCATCCTTTCCGATCACAGGATAGATTGCTTCAATGGCCTGCAAGAACTTGTCAATGATATGGAAAGAGAATTTTCCGGTCAGAGAAATGAGATTCACAAACTGTACTCGTCGGCTCTGAAGATCAGCAATCTTCTGGAGCAGAGGATCACCGAAAAACCGTTTGTATGCCAAACAAAATTTGATGAGTTTATTTCTGCTCTAAAGAACATCGCCGTAATCCTGAAGGAAAGGATATCGCTTACAAAAAGATTCAAAAAAATTTCAAATAATCCTTCACTGGCCAGAGTATTCGAGGCAAAAAGCGCTATTCTTTCAAATTGGGGCAACAACGAGATCGGCTCCGGTTCTATCTCGTCCGCCTATGCGCTGTCATTGCCCCTGAAGGGACTGTATCATCATGTCGCCGGGAATGAAGTTCTCGTGGGATTACTGAAATCTGCGTTTGAATCTTCCGGAGGACATATCATAAATAATTGTTCTGTCATGAGAGTTAACATTAATAAGGAAATTGATGTCGATGTTTCCGTACCCGATACATTGTCCCAAATTCACGGACGATATCTTATCGCGAGTACAAAATGGGAGAAGCTCAGATTGCTTCTTCTCAATGACAGGAAATTCAAGCGTATAGAAAGAAGACTTAAATTGGTGAGATCGGCATACTATCCGTTCACCTTGCACATGGGTATACTTGAAAGATGCGTCCCCGATAAAACGGCAATTTATCTTGCCATCGTCATCGATGAAAATAGACCGGTCATGGATGATAATCTTGTTTTTGTGGAGATAAGCGCCAGAGATTGTAAGGATCGGGCCCCTGCCGGGAAGAGGGCCTTGAGTGCGACTATTTTCTTGAAGGAAAGTCCTCTCGTATTGACAAATGACGAGCTTAAGGAAGTCTCTCAAGTCGTTTTTTGCGCCCTGGAAAAGTTTCTTCCTTTCCTCAGGGAAAATCTTGATTTCCTCAATATCGGCACGTCTATTGAACTCTCAAGAAAGTCTCAGGAGTTAGTAAATCATAAGTACGTAATGCAATCCAATTCTTTCTTTGGCGTGTCAAGCATATCCAATAAGACTCCCCTCCGTAATGTCTATATGACGGGGGGAATGTTGCTGGCAGGTCTTGGTTTCCAAGGGGAAATAGTATCCGGCATAAATGCTGCAAATTTAGTCATATCAAAGGAGAGAGACAGGCATGGATAATAGATTTAACGATTTTACAATCCACGATCTGGGGGAGAGAGTAATACCATCGCCGGTAAACGTCAGTTATTATACCCCCGATAGCAAACGCATTCTGCATAATATTTATCTCGAGCATTATAAAGATGTGACTACTGCGGATGGTGCCCCCCTCTCACTTGAAGTGGCGGGTCCCAGGGAAAAGATTTTTTTTGATCCTGCGCAGACGAAGGCAGCCATTGTAACCTGTGGCGGTCTCTGCCCGGGCATCAATGATGTCATCAGGGCAATTTTCATGGAATTATTTCACCGTTACGGAGTGAAAAACGTAGTAGGCATCAAGTACGGGTTCCAGGGCTTAATAGCGAAATACGGTCATCAGGTATTGGAACTGACGCCGGACATCGTCAAAGACATCCATACGTCCGGGGGAAGCATACTCTCTTCATCGCGTGGCATGCAGGATTCCGCTGAGATGGTAAATACCCTAAAGCGTATGAACGTCGACATACTTTTCTGCATAGGGGGGGATGGCACCATGAGGGGCGCCCGATCCATTACGGAAGAGATAATGAAGAGAAAGCTTAACATCAGCGTAATAGGCATACCGAAAACTATAGACAACGACCTTAACCTTATTCAGAAGACATTCGGGTTTGATACGGCCATTTCCGAGGCGGTTAAAGCTATCGAGTGCGCCCATGCAGAGGCGAAGGGCGCCCCGATGGGAATCGGCCTGGTGAAAATTATGGGGCGCCAGTCCGGTCACATAGCTTGTGGTGCAGCTCTGGCTCAGGGTGACGTCAATTTCGTGCTCATTCCCGAGGTTCATTTCGATCTACAGGGAGAAAACGGTTTTCTTAAGGCTCTAGAGAATCGTCTCAAAAGAAGCGGACATTGCGTGATACTTGTAGCCGAAGGAGCTGGACAGGAGCTCCTGCATCAAGACAACGAAACTATTGAGAAAGACGCTTCGGGGAATATAAGGCTGCTTGATATCGGCACGTTTCTCAAAACAGAGATAGAAGAGCACCTGAAGAAAGCAGGCTTAGAGGTTAATCTCAAATATATAGACCCCAGTTACATGATTCGCAGCGTACCGGCTAATGCTAGCGACAGCATTTATTGCGGCGCCCTGGGCCAATATGCTGTGCATGGGGGAATGGCAGGAAAAACGAGCATGCTCGTAGGCCTGATAAAGGACGAATACGTGCACCTACCCTTTCAGATAGTTACCTCGGGATCAAAGGTCAATCCGGAGGGCAATATATGGATGCGAGTACTCGAGACAACAGGACAACCGCCAACCATGAAAGCGTAAGGCGCAAAAAAATTCACTTTCCTGCAGAGTTCGAAGACAACGTGATTTATGCCCTTTTGATCTGGAATGGGAACATCCGCAGATTGTCACAGTTTTTCTGCCGTTTACGTCGTGTGGTACCCTTGAAGAATTCCTAAACACTCGCCCTTGTTGGTAGTTTTTACCTACGATTTCTCTACTTAATAATCCCCATTGTTTTCCATTATTAATGATGCCAGAAAAAGAGCGTTTAAGTATAAGTAGTTAAAATGGCACTGAAGAAAGCTATGTCCGACTCCGAGAAACGAGGTGTTAATATGACGGTCATATCTTGGGTCTGGCCATGAGCAAGAAATTACGAATATTAATCCTTGAAGATGTCCCGACTGACGCGGAGTTGATGATAGAGGAGCTTGCGGAGGCGGGCATGACGTTTGTTTCAAAGCGTGTTGCCACAAAGGCGTCCTTTGCAAGCGCGATTGCGGATT
>Ga0187854_10000506_pt1 | contig 49622 bp, 35 predicted proteins | sample June2016WEW_6_15_FD_132445 | JGI IMG/M metagenome (GOLD analysis project Ga0187854, IMG submission 132445) | Peatland microbial communities from SPRUCE experiment site at the Marcell Experimental Forest, Minnesota, USA - June2016WEW_6_150 | ecosystem: Environmental > Terrestrial > Soil >... | reverse complement strand
TGGGCGTGCGGCTGCGCTATGTGGACCATTTCTCCGCGCACCAGACCATCCGGCTGGAGCGGGCAACGAATGACGAGCGCGAACTGCTCGCCGCCGCCAGGGAGCTTTTTACGAAGCTCTTCACGCGGCGCGTGGCCATACGCCACGTCGGCGTCAGCGTGATGAATTTGGAGATGGACCGACGGCAAAACGAACTGTTCGATACCGACGCCAACCGGCGGTGGTATCTCAACCGCGAAGTGGATCGCGTGCGCGGGCGCTACGGCTGGAACGCGGTCTACTATGGCAAAGGCTTGGAGCTGCGCGAGCACTACGCCACCAAACCAACCGGCCTGGTGCTCTCCACGCCATGCCTTTCTCGCTGAAGCATTCGGATTCCCCCGTTCTCTGCCAACAAGAACGTGACTGGTGACTCGTGACTGGTAAAAACCAGATGACGAGTCACCTCCTCTTCCCTGCACTGGTCCTCCGTACTGGTGGTTGATTAAAAATCATACGGATCACCTCCGCATCGGCATGCCCCGAACAGGTCCGGGGTCCTGGTCGCTGATCTCTGGTCGCTGGTTTCTCCCATGTTCGTGCATTTGGAGTGTCACAGCCATTATTCGTTCCTGCGGGGCGTAAATGCTCCGGAGGAAATCATTGCGGCTGCGGTGGAGCAGAAGATGCCCGCTGTGGCGCTGACGGATACGAACGGGATGTACGCGGCGTTGCCGTTCTATCAGGCGGCGCGGAAGGCGGAGGTGAAGCCGATACTTGGGGTTGTGCTCGATGTGGAAAGGCAAGTGACGAGTGGCGAGTGGCGAGTGGCGGGAAGTGGAAGAGAGATCCCTCGACTGCGGGCCGATGAAAACCATCGGCCCTCCGCTCGGGATGACAGTAAAAATATAGGCGGGCGTGTGATCCCGCTGGTGCTGCTGGCTATGGATGCGGATGGCTACAGCAATTTGTGCCAATTGACGACGCTGCGGCACCTTGGCGCGTTGCGTTTGGGACAAGAAACCTTTGCAGAAAACGCCAGCCGGGCCGTCACGCTGGAAGAATTGGCAACGTACAGTGCCGGCGTGCTGGCGCTATGGCCGGCGTCTGCATTGTTGCGGATGGAACTTGCTGGTAGGGGCGCAGCATGCTGCGCCCCTACAAAAGCGCCCGTCCCGCAAAACCATCCGGGACGCGAAGAACGCGCTTCAGAAGGCGGCCGCTACACAAACTTGAGGGAAATTTTCGGCGATCGCCTCTACATCGCCGTGCAGCATCTCTCCCCCGGTGATGGCCGCATCCTGCGGGAGGCGGAGCGGCTGGGGCGGGAAATGAACATCCCGCTTGTGGCCACCAACAGCGTGCACTTTCTGCGGCCCGAAGAGCATTTGCATCATCGCGCCGTGAACGCCATACGCACGGGCAGCCTGTTGACCACCGTGGCCCCGCCCGAAATCACCACCGGCGAAGCCTGGTTCAAGCCTGCCGCCGAAATGCAGCGCCTGTTTCCCGATCATCCGCAACTCCTGCGCGCCACGCTGGAGATCGCCGAACGTTGCAACCTGCAGCTCGAACTTGGCAAGCTCATCTTTCCGGAATTTCCCGTGCCGCCGGGCGAATCGCCCTTCTCCTATTTGTGGAAACTCAGCTTTGAAGGCGCCCGCAAACGCTACCGCCCGCTGCGCCCCGAAGTGCTTGCGCGCCTGACGTACGAGCTCGAAGTCATCGACAAACTCAATCTCGCGCCATATTTCCTGCTGGTCTGGGACATCGTCGAAGAAGCCAATCGCCGCGGCATTCCCGCGGTGGCGCGCGGCTCCGCGGCCAGTTCCATGGTCACCTACTGCTTGGGCATTTCCTGCGTTTGCCCGCTGCGCTGGGGCCTCTATTTCGAGCGTTTTCTGAACGTGCAGCGCGGCGATTGCCCGGACATCGACATCGATATCTGCGGCGCACGCCGCGATGAACTCCTGGACTACGTTTACGCGCGTTGGGGCGCGGAGCATGTCGCCATGATCGGCAGCTTCATCACCATGCACGCGCGCCTAGCTGTGCGAGAGGTCGCCAAAGTTTTCGGCGTGCCTCCCGGCGAAGTGAATCACTTCACCAAGCGCCTGCCGCACCGCCCCGTGCGCGAAATTCTCGACGCCATCCAAAATTTGCCGGAGTGCCGCAACCTGCCCATCCACGACGAACCCTGGAAGACGATTCTCCAGGTGGCCCTGCGGCTGGACGATGCGCCGCGCCATTTGGGCATACATCCTTGCGGCACCGTGATTTCTGCGCGTCCGCTGACGCATCTGGCGCCGCTGGAACGCGCCGCCAAGGGCATCGTCGTCACGCAATACGATATGAACGCGATCGAAGCGCTCGGCCTGATCAAGATGGACCTGCTGGGGCAGCGCGGGCTTACCACGATGGCGTTGGCACTGGACAACATTGAGAAAGAGGTTGAGGAAAGAAAGGAGGTAAAGGAGGTAGAGGAGAAGAGCGGCGTTGCGGCGGATGGCGTCACGCCTTGCCCGAAGGCACGAACCATCGATTTCGTCGCCATACCCGAAAATGATCCCGCCACCTGTGCGGTGATCGCTGAAGGCCGCACCATGGGCGTTTTTCAGATTGAATCCCCCGGCATGCGTGGGCTGCTGCGCACCATGAAAGCGCGCACGCTGGAGGAAATGGCCGCGGCCCTGGCGCTGATCCGTCCCGGCGCTTCGGAATACGGCTCGAAAGAGCTTTTCCTGAAGCGACTGCGCGGGCACGAACCGGTGATTTACGCGCACGAATCGCTGAAAAGCATTCTTGGCGACACGCTGGGCGTATGCATCTACCAGGAACAAGTGATGCAGATCGCGCAAGCCGTGGGCAGCATGTCCCTGGCGGAAGCGGACATCGTGCGGCGTTCGGCGGCAAAATTTTCTGGCCAGCGCGAACGAGAGAGGCTTCGCGGCAAATTCCTGAAGGCCGCAGAACAAATGGGCTTGCAAGGGGCTGAACGTGAAGAAACCTGGATGATGGTGGAGAAATTCGCAGGCTTCGGCTTCTGCAAAGCCCACGCGGCCACTTATGCGGATATTTCGTATCGCATGACCTACCTGAAAACGCACCACACCGCGGAATTCCTTGCCGCCATGTGCAGCGCCGGTGCGGGCTTCTATCACGTTTCCGCCTACGTCGAGGAGGCCAAGCGCTGGGGCATCGCCGTGCTCCTGCCCTCGGTGAATCATTCGCGCATGGAGTACACCGCGGAGTGGAACGCGGACGGTGAGCCCTTCGCGCCTCCCCTCGAAGCTCGGGGCAAGCAGGGTAAACGCGCGCTGCGTGTCGGCCTGATGCAGGTGAAGGGCCTGCGCGTGGAAACGATCCTGGCGATCCTGCGCTCGCGCGAAACGCACGGCCTATTCCGCTCGCTGGAGGATTTTCTGGCGCGCATCCCGGCGGAACGCGATGAAATCGAAGCGCTGATCAAGTGCGGCGCGTTTGACGGCGTCTGCGCCATGACGCGCCCGGCCATGCTGTGGCAGTGGAATCTTCTGCAGGCCAAGGGGCAGCATGGGCACGCGGGGCCGCGCGCCGCTCGCCCGGCTGCATCAATGGATACGGAAAAAACAGATTCCTCTCCCGCTTTGCGGGATCGGAATGACAACTTTGCAGGTTTGCCCGATCGCAACTCTGGCACAGGCTCCAGCGCCTCATCCGTGCTTTTCGCGGAGATGGAGCACGACGACTCCATTGCCATGGCCTTGCGCGAAATTCATACCATCGAGTACACGCCGGAGCAGAAGCTGCGCTATGAACGGGAAATCCTGGAAGTGTGCGTGAGCGGCCACCCGCTCGATTTCCTCCCGCGCAACGGCGAAGCCTGGAGCGATGAACTGCCGCAACGCACCGGGAAGCGCGTGACGCTGTGTGGCTGGGTGGTCACCTTCCGGCATGTGGGCACGAAAAACTACCGCAACATGATGTTTGTCACGCTGGAAGATCAGCGCGGCATCTACGAGGTGATTCTTTTCCCGGAAGCGTATGACAAGTACGGCGGGCTGGTCTACGAAACGCGCGCCATGCGCGTCACTGGCCGCGTCGAGGAAGGGGGCCAGGTGAGGGCGGAATTATTGGAACGATTGAGAGTGTAACGGAGGTTTGTCGAGAGGCAACAATCGAGCAGATTGGGGAAGGATATCAGCGATCAGAGATCAGCGATCAGGAAACAAAAGCAAGAAACCCGGCGAACAACGCATTCCCGGCTCCTGATCGCCGGTCGCTGATCGCTGGTCGCCGCTTCCTGATATCTGATCTCTGATAACTGATATCTCCAAAATGATCACACCAGCAGACAACGCGCCACCACCAGCCGAGCCGCAAACCGGCCGCTCCGTCGAATCCGCCGAAGCCTGGCTGGGCCGCAACCGCAGCAGCAAGCGCCGCCTCTGGGAACGCTTGAATCCGCGCCACCGCAAGGAGCTGCGCATGCTGGCCGAAGCGCTGGCGCTGCAGCAGAACCACGCGCGCCTGCCCGAGCCGCTGCGCGTCCGCCTGGACGCGGCCCTTGCCGAACTCGACCGCCTGGTCCGCCGCATCGTCGCCATCCTCGCGGAGGTAGCACGCCGGACACCGCCGCCCGGCTAGGTATTGCGGCTCCCTTTCGCCGGTCGCATACTCTGCTCATGAGCACTTCCAGCCGATTCCGGGTCCTGGCAGCCCTGCTCGTTTTGTTCACCGTGGGCGTCCTCGCCGCGCCTGGCCGCGCCGACGAAATCCGCTTGAAGGACGGCAAAAAGCTCTACGGCGTGATCGTGGCCTACGAAGACAACATGTTCAAGGTCAAAACCGACTATGGCTACGTCCTCGTGGAAAAAGATAAGATCGCGCAAATTATTCCCAGCACGCCCGCCGAAGCCGCGGCCCCGAAGCAGCCTGCTGCAAAGCCCGCCGACGCGTCACCGAAGGCGGAGCCTGCCGTGAACAAGAGCAAAGAGCCACCGGCCAGCATCACGAATGCCAACGCGAAATCCAGCGCCCCCATCGTCAATAATCTGGCCGTGCGCCCGGAAATTCCGGTCTCCTCCAACAAACCCGATGCACCTCCACCGGCGATCAAAGCGTCGAATGCTGTGCCGAAGACGGCGCTGGCTGCCACTGCGGCACCGCCTGCACCCCCCAAGGAAGAGCCCCCGGCCAATCGCGAGGAAATTCAGGGCAACCTCTATATCAACCACGAATTTGGATTCCGCATCTTCAAGGCCCCAAGCTGGCAGCTTATCGATGGCGCTGGGCAAACGCTGCCGAACGCGATCATGGCGATGGGCACCTCGAACGAATCCACCTTGCTCGTCGTGGCCCAAGAAAAGACCAAGACGCCCCTCGACGCTTCCGCAAGAACCGTCGAGGAACGCCTGCATGATGTGTATGAGAATTACCGGCTGATTTCCGAACGCAAGACCGTCGTGGGCGGCCAAGCGGCCATCGAATACCGTTATCGCGGCGTGGCTGATGGACACGATTGGTCCGGCACGCTGGCGGTAGTCGCGCGCGGCGGCGAGATTTTCACCGTCCTCGGCATGACCTTCGCCGACACGGACCTCATCCAGATCCAGGAAAACGTGATCGCGCGGGCTATCGCCAGCCTCGACTTCAGCGCCAAGTAATTCATTCCTGGGAGGGCACGACTTCCCAAACTGTGGAAAACGCTCGCCCTTGTCATTCCGAGCCCAGTTCGCTTTTTGAACAGGGCGAGGAACTCTGCTCCTTCGCGTGCTTTTTACGCGATGAATCTGCTTTTTCCCAGCTCTCTTGCGAAAAGCAGAACCATCGCTTTGCACGGGATGACAAGATTTTTCTGAACTAGCTCGAGGGATGAATTGCACCTTGTGAGAAATACGGGTTAGCTCTACCCTTCGCCGGGCTTGCGGTGATCGCGAATCATCGCGATCAGCGCCTGCACCGCGCGCGGCAGGCTGCGGTCGCGCCGGTAGACCAGCGCGAGTTCGCGGTACATATCGAATCCCTCCACGTTTAGCAGCTTCACTTCGCCGCTCTTCACCTGATCGCGCGCGAAGCTTTCGCTAATGATGGAAATGCCCACGTCCGCGGCCACGAACGTCTTGATCATGCCGATGCTGGGCAATTCCATGGCGATGCGCAAGCGCGAGCGGTACGGCCGGAACAGCTTGTCCAGCACCTGCCGCGTGAACCCCGTCTTGGGGAAAATCAGCGGCGAGGAGGCGACCTCCTCGAGCGTCACGTGGCTGCGTTGCGCCATCGGATTCTTCGCGCTCACCATGAAGCGCAGCCGGTCGCGATTGATCGTGTGTATCTTCAAATTGGGCGATTTCAGGGGCAGCGTCACAATCCCCAAGTCCAGGGAACCTTCCTCCAGCCGTTGCAGGATCTTGTGGCTGAAATTGCGGTAGATGCTGATTTGCACCAGCGGGTAGCGTCGCTGAAATTCCGCCAGAATATCCGGCAGCAGATACAAGCACGTGGCTTCATTGGCGCCAAAAGCTACCGGGCCTTGCACGACGTTGCCACGGTCCGCCACCACTTGCATGGATTCGTCGCGCAGCCGCAACAGCCGCTCGGCGAATTCGAACAACACCTCGCCTGCAGGCGTCAGCTCGACCGATTTAGCGGAGCGGTCCAGCAGCTTGGCGTGATACGCCTGTTCCAACTGGCGAATCTGCGCGCTCACCGCGGACTGCGAGCGAAACACCTTTTGCCCCGCCTTGGAAAAGCTCTTGAGCTTGGATACCTGAACGAACGTAGTGAGTTGGTCGAAGTCCATAGTTAAAATCTCACGTAGGAGTATAACGAATAATCTGTAAGTTTAAGGTAAAGATTCCGCGGGACTCAAGCATACTGCGGCGCGGGGCTGGATTGCGCCCCGAAATAGTTTGCTGCGGCAGCGGGCAGCCAATCGGCAATCCGCGGCGAGGCCGCTTTCCAGGCCCCTTCCAGGGTTCCCTGGAAATGAATCGGTTGGATGCGGAGGAGCGGAAGTGAGGGGAGCGCCAGCAACCGGAACGCGCGAGGGCTACCCGTGAGTGCGACGTGGGTTTCCAGCAATCCGCGCAGATAACGCTCCTCCGTTTGTTCCAGTTCATGAGGCTGGACAAATTCGTTGTTGAGAATGTGGTCCGCTTCGGTGCGGAGCAGGTATGCCAGTCCGCCGGTCATCCCCGACCCGAAATTCAACCCTGCCGGGCCTAACACCGCCACAACGCCCCCGGTCATATACTCGCAGCCGTGCTGGCCCACGCCTTCCACAACGGCCACTGCGCCGCTGTTGCGCACCGCAAAGCGTTCTCCCGCTTGCCCCGCGACGTAAAGCTGCCCGGAAGTCGCGCCATACAAAACCGTGTTGCCCGCCAGCACGTCGCCGCGTTTGGAAGCATTCTTCCCCGAGGCAATCACCACCGTGCCGCCGGAGAGTCCTTTGGCGACGTAATCGTTCGCCTCGCCTTGCAGCTTGAGGGTCACGCCCGCGGTGAGAAACGCCCCGAAGCTTTGTCCAGCGAAGCCCTGAAATTCCAGGGTGACGGGTTCGGTCTCCATCGAGAGCAAATGCCGCCGCATGAGTTCCCCGCTCAAATGTGCACCGACGCTGCGGTGGGCATTCTGAATCGCTGTTGGCGCAGCTCCGGCCAGGTGCATTTTCTCCAAACTTAATTCTTGATCAGGCAATCCCGTATCCAACACCGTCGTCTGCTGCGCGACGACGTGAGCCGGCTTGGCCGCCGGGATCACCAGCAACGCGTCCAGCCCCGATTGCGTTTCCAGGCGATCGTACCAGCCGCGCAATTCCGTCAAATTACGCACGCCCAATTCCGCCATGCCCTTGCGAATTTCTTCCGCCAGCGCGCGGAAATAGGACACAACCATCTCGGGTTTCCCGTTAAACCGCGTGCGCAATGCTTCGTCCTGCGTCGCGATGCCCACCGGGCACGTATTCAAGTGACACTGGCGCGCCATCACGCAACCAATCGCCACCAACGCCGCCGTGCCAAATCCGAATTCGTCCGCGCCTAAAATTGCCCCGATGAGAATATCCTTGGCAAAGCGCAGCCCGCCATCCACACGCAAGAGCACCCGCGAACGCAGTCCGGCGCGCAAAAGCGTTTCGTGCGTCTCGCGCAAGCCGATTTCCCACGGCAAGCCCGTGTTTTTGATCGAGGTGAGCGGCGAGGAGCCCGTTCCGCCATTGTGACCGCTGATGGTGATCACGTTCGCCCCGGCTTTGGCCACGCCCGCGGCGATCACGCCAATTCCGGTGCCGGAAACCAACTTCACGCCGATGCGCGCTTGCGGGTTCACGGCGCGCAGATCATGAATCAACTGCGCCAAATCCTCGATGCTGTAAATATCGTGATGCGGCGGCGGCGAAATCAGCGGCGTGCCTGGCGTCGCGTGGCGGATGCGCGCGATGTATTCGGTCACCTTCTTCGCGGGCAGCTGGCCGCCTTCTCCGGGCTTCGAGCCCTGCGCCATCTTGATTTCCAGCTCTTCGGCGCGCACCAGATATTCGCTAGTTACGCCAAATCGCCCGGAAGCTACCTGCTTCACCTTGCAGGAGGCGCCCTGTAACCGGTAAGTGTCGGAATCTTCCCCGCCCTCGCCGGTATTGCTGCGCCCGCCCAGTTGATTCATGGCGATTGAAAGCGTTCTGTGCGCTTCCGGGCTGAGCGACCCGAGTGACATCGCCTGCGTGCTGAAGCGCTTTAGGATGGATTCGAGCGATTCCACCTCCTCCAGCGCCACCCCTTGCTCCGGCAACATCTCCAGCAAATCGCGCAAAAACGTTGTGCCGGCGGCCTTGCGCACATCTTCCAGCGCGCTGTAATGCTCGCCATCCGGCTGTTTGGCATGCGCGTGCATGCGGCGAATAAACTCCGGTGAATTGGCGTGCAACTCTGCGCCCTTGCGGTAGCGGTAGAGCCCGTGATCCGCCAGATCCTCCGAGGCCCCGCTGAATGCAGCCGCGTGCATTTTCAGATAGTCCTGCAGCAACAGCTCCAGCGTCTTCGTGCCGGGATAAAAACCCGCATCCTCAAAATAGTCGCGGCAGATGTCCTCATCGAGCCCAAGCACTTCAAACAAGTGGCTGTTGCGGTAACTCGCCATCGTGGAAATGCCCATGCGCGCGAGCACCTTGCGCAATCCCCCGTACATCGCTTTGCGCACCTTCTCGAATCCGCCCGCTTCCTCGCGCTCCGCAAATTCTTCCGCCAGGTACGGCACAACCGCGCTGGCGCCCGCTGCCAGCAGCATGGCCACATGATGCGTGTCGTAGACTTGCGCGGTTTCCACGACCACGGGCAAGTCCGCCATTCCCTGCCCCACCAAATTCTTCCACGCCCGCGCCGCGGCCAGCAGCGCCGGCAACGCCGCGCGGTCGCTTCCAACTCCACGGTCGGAAAGGAGGAGGAGCCCCGGGCGCCCGCCGCTACTCAGAGGGGTAGAAATGCACTGAGTCAAACAACGGCGCGCACCCGGAACTCCCTGGGAGGAAGGAAAACTAAAATCCAGGGTTTGCACGGGCGCCAGCGTCTCGCACAACGCTGCCAACTCTCCCGCGCTCAAAATCGGCCCCAGCAGGAATTGCCCGTGCCCCAGCGGCACCTCCAGCGACATCACGTGGGCTTCGCGCAGCGGATCAATCGGCGGATTCGTTACTTGCGCGAAGCGCTGCTTGCAGTAATCCCAGAGCGGCCGGGGCAACGCCGAGAGGAATGCCGGCGGCGCGTCATCGCCCATGCTCCAATCCGCTTCCTTGCCCGTCAGCAGCGGGCGGAATAAAATTTTGTACTGGTCCTCGCTCCATCCCGCAGCGCCGGCGATACGCTTTGGTTCCGCAACACTGGCGCGCGCGACCCGCGATTCCAGCTTCAACAGGCGTGTGTGGCTTACTGCTCTGCGCGGCACCTGCGACGTCACACTCTTCAGCAATTCTCTCCAGCGCAGCAGCACGCCGGCCTGCGGATTCGCCAGAATCATTTCGCCCGGGCCCAGCCGGTGGCGCTCCTTCACGCGCGATTCTTCCAGGTCCACCAGCCCCGTTTCCGAGCCGGCGATCACCAAGCCATCGTGCGTCACGGTGTAACGCATCGGCCGCAAGCCGTTGCGGTCCAGCTTCACGCCCACCGAAACTCCATCGCTGAAGACCATCGCCGCCGGGCCGTCCCACGGCGCGCCTTCGTGCGACAACGTTTCAAGGGCCGCATATACTTCCGAGGAAAGAAACGGATCGTGCATGAAAGCGGGAGGCACCAGCGTCAGCATCGCCGATTCCACGCTCTTCCCTTCCAATAATTTCAATTCCAGCGCGTTATCAAGGCTCGCCGAGTCGCTGACGTTCTCTTCCAGCAGGCGGAACCATTTCCCCACGCCGATGTGTTTGCGGATTTCGCGCTCTTTCGCGCGCACCCAGCGCCGGTTGCTCACCACCGTGTTGATTTCGCCGTTGTGCGCCACATACCGGAACGGCTGCGCCAGTTGCCACGAGGGTTGCGTGTTCGTTGAGTATCGTTGGTGGAATATGGCGAACCGCGCCACAAACTCCCCGCTCCGCAGGTCCTCGTAAAATTGCGGAAACTGCCAGGGCGTCAGCAAGCCTTTGTATACGACTGTGCGCGAGGAGAGCGAGCACAGGTAAGCCTTCTCCGGCAGGCAGCCTTCCGCGCGTTTCCGCAGCAATGCCAGGCCGCGCTCGAATTTCGCCGCGGCGTTAGCACTGCCGTTTTTTGTGGGGATCGGTTCAATGAAAAACTGCCAGATCTCCGGCATGCTCTCAAACGCCCGCTGACCCAGCGCGTTTGAATTTATGGGCACGCGACGCCAACCCGCCAGGCGCATTTTCCCGCGCCCGATGCCTTCTTCCATCGCCGCGCGCGCATCGGCCACGCGCGCCGCGGGCACGAACAGCATGCCCACGCCAAACTTTTCGCCAAGTGGGATATTCTGCTCCGCCGCGCGCGCCCGGAAGAAAGCTGCCGGCAGGCTGGTCAAAAGACCCGCGCCATCACCGCTCGCGCCATCGGCATCAACCCCGCCGCGATGCGACAACCGTTCCAGCGCCTGCAATGCCTGTTGGAGGACTTCGTGGGTGGGGGGCCCGCTTAAACGCGCAATGAACCCGGTTCCACAAGCGTCGTGGTCCGGGTGGCCCCAGTTTGGCTGACGCCAACTGGGCCTCTGCGCACGGCGGCTACACATGATATTGTGATAATCGCCGCGCCCAGGAATGTACAATGCAGAATTTTTCTGGAATGTATCGGAATTCCGCCGCTGGCTGCGGAGCCTAATTCCTTAAAACTTAGTGACTTCGCTGAATTGAAATCCCCGGATTTTCATGGGCGGAACGACCATTTCCGTGGATTCCTCGCCACTGGCGCGGTGCGCCGCTCCCAGCAGTTCCACATTCCCAAGCATTTCTAAAACTGATTGATTGAATCGAAAATTCCGGGCCGCCCGGCCAATTTGGCCTTTCTCCACCAGATACAAACCGTCCCGCGTCATCCCCGTCATGATCTTCTCGTAGGGGTCCACTTCGCGGATATACCACAGCCGCGTCACCAGCAGCCCTCGCTCCGTCGAGCGCACCATCTCCTCAAGCGAAGAATTCCCTCCCCCGATCACCAGATTCGTCGGCGCTTCCCCATACTCGTTGGGCAGGGCGAAACCGTGGCCCGTGGGATTGGCACGCGCCGCCTTCGCCGAGCGTCGCGAGTACACCAGGTTGCGCAGCACACCATTGTCCACCAACACCACGCGTTGCCGCGGCAGCCCTTCCCCGTCAAATGGCGGGCCCAACTGCTCCGGATGATAGACGTCATCCGTGATGGTGATGTTTTTGCCAAAGAGTGTCTTGCCCATGCGCCCGGAAAAGCAGGAGCGCTTGTCTTCCACCGCCGTCGCGGCAAAGTCATAAAAAAGAAAACCCATGAGATCGAGCACGGCCGCGGGTTCCAGGATGACCGTGTATCGCCCGGGATCCAGCTCCACGGGATTCTGCGCGCGCTTGGCCTTTTCGCTGGCCGTCAGGGCCAAGGCAGTGGGGTTGATCGCGCGCACGTCGGCCGCGTTGGCCTTCGCCCAACTCGCCGCGCCGCCGTGCTGCATGGTCACCGAAAATTCCGCTTGCGTCTGCCGGTACGCGGCGAACAGGCCGCGCGAATTGCTCAACACCGTCTGGCTCTGCCCGCTCTCGAAAATTCCCGCCGCTACCTGGCCAGTCCGCTCCGCCAGTTCGCACGCCCGCTTGACCGCACGCGCGCGCTCTTCCGCCGTCAGCTTCGCAGTGGCAGGGATGAACCTTGGCAGCGCGCGATACTTCTGCTTGCCAAGCAGGGGCAGCAGGCGCGGATCCTTCCGCTGGCTTGCCGCCAAGGCCAACGAATTCTCCAGTGCCGCGCGCAAAACGTCCTCTTCCAGGCGATTGGTCGTTACACGAGCGGTCCGCCCGTCCATCACGGTGCGAATCGACACCGTCAAGCTGTGTTCCGCAACGTTCTGGTGAATGGCATTGTTCGCAAAGCGGGTGAGCGCGTCGACCACCTCTTCGACGTGTACTTCCGTTTCCTTTACTCCGCGGAGCTTCGCCAGACGCAGAACGTTGGCCGCGATGGCGCGCAATTCCCGCACGTCGCGGAGTGTTTCGCCGCTGACATTCGCTCCTTTTGTCGCTGCTCTCCGCATCGTCTTCCCTGCGTTCATCCCTCTGAAAAGGCCGTACCGATTTTCACGTTCCGGAAACGGGCTGGAGAGGCCCCGTGCCCCGTGCCCATTATTTGCATCGGCTGGCCCTTGCCGCAATTCGGCGTGCCCCAGAGCAGCCAGTGGTCGTCGTTGCAGATGGCGTCGCACGAGTTCCAGAATTCCGTGGTGATGCCACTGTAGCTGGGGTTCTTCAGCATGCGCGTTTTCTTTCCGCCCTGGATCTCCCAGGCGATTTCGGTGGAAAACTGGAATTGGTAGCGCCGGTCATCAATGGACCAGGAGCGGTTCGTCTCCATGAGAATGCCCTCGTCCGTGTCCGCGATCAGATTCTCCAATATCCACGGACCCGGCAGAATGCTTACATTCGTCATGCGGATCATTGGCAGCCGGTTCCAGCCTTCGGTGCGCACGGTGCCGCCAGAACGCTCAAGGCCGATCAGATGCGCCGTCTCCCGGCTGGAAAGATACCCGCAAAACTCGCCGGCCTTGATGATGTCAATGCGCTGCGCCGGCACGCCTTCGTCGTCATACGCAAATGTGCCCAGCCCCGGCCCGTGCGCGACGCGCGCGTCCGCCACCACATTCACAATCGGCGAGGCGTAGCGCAGGCGATGCAACTGATCAAGCGTGAGAAAACTGGTGCCGGCAAAATTCGCTTCCTGGCCAAGGACGCGATCGAGTTCAATGGGATGGCCGATGGACTCATGAATCTGCAATCCAAGCTGGCTGGCCCCCAGGATCAGCGTGCCCGTGCGCTCGGGGCACTGCGCTGCACCGTGCAAGGCTACGGCTTCCTCGCCCACCCGCGGCGCGTGATTCAGGAGATCCAGCGATTCGATCAATTCGTAGCCGCCCAGAACGTGCTGTCCGCCAAAGCTGTTGGGATACGAGCGCTTCTGAATGGCATCGCCCTGGAAGCACGTGGCCACGATTCCGCAGCCCGAAACCACCCGGCGCTGGTGAATCTTCGATCCCTCGCTCGACGCAAACCACGTGTCTACCTTGCGGAATTGCATATCCGTTTCCGTCAACGTGACGCCCTTCACCCGCCGCATGGCCTCATCCGCCGCCAGCAGTAGTTCTAATTGCGTCTCCAGCGGAATCTCGAAAGGGTCCTTCACAAAGGGGCTCTGCCAGCTATCCACGTAGGCCGCCTCGTGAGCCAACCGCACATCGTTCTTTTTCGCCAGCGCCGAAGCCTTGGCAATCGCCACGGCCTGCGCAGCACAAGCGGCGACGCCTTCCCGCGTCAGCACGTCCGTCGAGGCAAATCCCCACGCGCCCCGGGCGATCACCCGGATTCCCAGGCCAATCGATTCACTCTGCCCGAGCGTCCCCACCTGTCCATTTTTTGTTGTAAGGTCGCGCTGCCGCATGTGCATTAGGCGCACGTCGGCATAGGTCGCGCCGCGCAGCCGCGCCACGTCCAGGGAATGTCCGCAAAGCTCCCACATCGTGTTCACCAAAAAGAAGGGGCGCAGGATGTCCGCGCCCCTTCAAGTTCACAATCGTTGCGCGCAGTCTTGCCGGATCAGGTGCCTTCCTGCCACGAAGCGAGATACTGTTCCTGCTCGGCCGTCAGCTTGTCCAGGCGATGTCCCATGGACTCCAGCTTCAGCTTGGCGATTTCCCGGTCCAGGTGCTCTGGCACAACGTACACCTGCGGCTTCAGCTCTTTGTGGTGTTTCATCAGGTACTCCGCGGAGAGCGCCTGATTCGCGAAGCTCATGTCCATCACCGAAGCCGGATGCCCCTCAGCGGTCGAGAGGTTCACCAAACGCCCTTCGGCAATCAGATAAATCTTTCGCCCGTCCTTCATCAGGAATTCATCCACCATGGGACGCACTTCCTTCTTGCCAGTGGCCAATGCTTCCAGCGCGGGAATCTCGATTTCCACATTGAAGTGGCCGGAATTGCAGACGATCGCGCCACTCTTCATCACCTCAAAGTGTTCGCGGCGAATCACGTTTTTATTGCCCGTGACGGTGATGAAGATGTCGCCTTGCTTGGCCGCCTCAGCCATCGGCATCACGCGGAAGCCGTCCATCACCGCCTCGATGCCCTTCACCGGATCGATTTCCGTGATGATGACGTCCGAGCCGAGTCCCTTGGCGCGCATTGCAGCGCCGCGCCCGCACCAGCCGTAGCCGGCGATGACCACTTTCAGGCCCGCCAGCAGCACGTTGGTTGCGCGGATCACGCCATCCAGTGTGGACTGGCCCGTGCCGTAGCGGTTGTCAAAGAAATGCTTGGTCATGGCATCGTTTACCGCGATGATCGGATACTTCAGCGTGCCGTCCTTGGCCATGGCGCGCAAACGAATCACGCCGGTGGTGGTTTCTTCCGTGCCGGCAATCAGATTCGGCACCAGGTCCTTCCGCTTGGTCAGCAGCATGGTCACGAGGTCGCAGCCATCGTCCATGGTGAACTGCGGTTTGTGCTCCAGCGCCGCTTTCAGATGCTCGTAATAGGTGTTGTTGTCCTCGCCCTTGATGGCATACGTGGGAATATTGAAATCGCGATTCAACGAGGCCGCCACCTCATCCTGCGTCGAAAGCGGATTCGACGCGCAGAGCACGATGTCCGCGCCGGCGTCCCGCAACGCAATCATCAGGTTGGCGGTCTCGCTGGTCACATGCAGACACGCGGAAACGCGCAGCCCCTTCAGCGGTTGCTCCTTCGCGAATCGCTTGCGGATGGACTCCAGCACCGGCATCTGCTGCGCCGCCCATTCGATCTTGCGCTTGCCCGCATCGGCAAGCGCCATGTCCTTCACATCGCCTTTTTTCAGTTCAGCCGTGGCCATTCGTACGCTCCTCAAGAGATAGAATTCGCGAACCAGGGGCAATTCTGCTTTTAGGACTTCACCTCAGCAAGCCGGACACACCTGCGAGGAGAGAAAAACATCGGCCGTAACATCCACCGGACGGCGGCGCGGGCCGCTTCGCTTAACGCCGTGCCGCAACTTCGGCAACTGCTGCGAGCCCCGCAGCCTTACGCAGCGTGTCGGCGCGGTCGGTACGCTCCCAGGTAAAACCGGGGCCAGTGCGGCCAAAATGGCCATAAGCCGCGGTCGGCTTATAGATGGGCTTGCGCAGGTCGAGCGCCTCAATGATGGCTTTGGGCGTGAGCGGGAAATTCTCGCGCACGAGCGCGGTGATCTTTTCTTCGGAGATGGCGCCGGTGCCGAAGGTGTCTACCATGACCGAGACGGGTTCGGCGACGCCGATGGCGTAGGCCAATTGCACTTCAGCGCGGCTGGCGAGGCCCGCCGCGACGATGTTCTTGGCGATGTACCGGGCCATGTAAGACGCCGAGCGGTCCACTTTCGACGGATCCTTGCCGGAAAATGCGCCGCCACCGTGCCGGCTGTAACCGCCGTAGGTGTCCACGATGATTTTGCGTCCGGTCAGGCCGGCATCGCCCATCGGCCCGCCAATGACAAAGCGCCCGGTGGGGTTGATGTGATATTTGGTTTTTGCGTCGAGCATGTGCGCGGGGATGATGGGCCGGATCACGTATTCCATGACAGCATGGCGCAGATCTTCGTTGGGAACAGTGTCGCTGTGCTGCGTGGAAACCACCACGCAATCCACACGGAAAGGCTTGCCATCGCGGTATTCCACGGTCACTTGGGATTTTCCATCGGGCCGGAGGAAATCGACTTTCTTGCTCTTGCGGACTTCGGCGAGGCGTTGCGTCAAGCGGTGGGCCAACTGGATGGGCATGGGCATCAGTTCTTCGGTTTCATCGCAGGCGAAGCCGAACATCGAGCCTTGGTCGCCCGCGCCGCCCGCATCCACGCCCATGGCGATGTCCGGAGACTGGCGCTTGACGGTGCACATCACCGCGCAGGTGGTGGCGTCAAAACCGAAGAGCGCGTTGTCGTAGCCGACCTGTTCGACCGTCTTGCGAATAAGATCGTCGTAGTCCACATGCGCGGAGGTGGTAATCTCCCCCGCAACGACCACTAAACCCGTGGTGACCAGCGTCTCGCACGCCACGCGGCCCTTGGGGTCTTGGCGCATCACTTCATCAAGCACCGCGTCCGAAATCTGGTCGGCAATCTTGTCCGGGTGACCCTCTGTCACCGACTCCGAGGTAAACAGAAAATTCCTCTTGGATTCGCTCAAAACATCTCTCCTATTGTCCTCGTCTATCGACAGCGGGGCGGATACACCCCAACCTCACGGTTCTTGCGGGGACGTAAACTTAATCCTTAAAAGGCTACCATTCCACCGCGCCGGAATCAACGCATTGATTCTCCACGGCTTAGCATCGCAGCGAACGGCTTGTTTCCCGCATTCAGCGGCACTTGGGCGCAGTTGTGTGAAACCCCGAATCCAGAAACGTCAAGAACCGCACCTTTTGAAGAAACAAAGGCCAAATGATGCGGCATCCAAAATCGCCTCACCCATCAATCTGTCGGCCACCCGCCCGGTGGCAGAACAGACCCTTCCATCATTGTGGCTTCACCTGATGCTCCTCGAACCACTTCCGCGCCCTTTCCTGCTCGCGGGATAGATCGGTTGGCGTCAGGTGAGATGCGGCCTCGTCTCGGTGCTCCGCAGGCCCTTTCGCCAGCGAGGAGCTATCCAAGGGGGAAAGCTTGCTAGCCGCCAGAGCGTACCAGAAATAGGCTTCTGCGCAGGCTTGGGACACGCCCTGGCCCTTGTCGTACAAAAATCCAAGGCTGAATTGCGCGTCGGCGTTGCCTTGCTCTGCTGCCTTGCGGTACCACGCTGCCGCTTGCGTGTAGTCCTGGGGCACACCATGGCCGTCGCGGTACAAATCCCCGAGGGCGTCTTGCGCCTCAGCGTCGCCCTGCTCAGCCGCCTTGCGATACCAAAACGCCGCTTGCGCGTAGTCCTGGGGCACACCCCCGCCCTTGTCGTACAAAAATCCAAGGGTAGATTGCGCGTCGGCGTCGCCTTGCTCAGCCGCCTTGCGAACCCACGCTGCCATTTGCGTGTCGCCCTGGTGCGTGTCGTCATTCACGCCGGATTCGGGTGGTTGTTTCTCGCTATATCCCAACTGCGCCATGAACATCTCTTGTATCTTGCCAATCTTAGTTCCACCGATAAAGATTCCGAGATATGGCGCGAGGAATATAGGCCAGAGCAAGGCAACTACAGCCGAGATGTAATTTTGTTGAATTAATAAATAAATTACCGCCACCGGGACGGTGATCCATTTCAGGAGGACGAAGAAAACCCCGAATCTTGCCATAGCTACATTGACATATCTGTATCGGACGAAAGACCACAGTATAGTCAAAATAATAAATACGCCGATGACCCCCCACCATTCAAAAAATATTAGGAGCACAGGTACAATCGGCTGGCTCAAAAAAGCTGGCCATATTCCCCACTCAATCGCTCGCAACATAGACCATTGCAAGTTCTCTTGGTCGCTATATCCTTGGTTCCACGCCATAGAATTTTTGAAGATGGGTATTTAACATCAAATGCGATTCGAGCACCCCAAAACAGCCAGAGCATAGCTTTTGCCGATGCCCAAACCATGCCGTGTACTAACACGGCGGTCAGAAGCAAACTTCCCACCCCTACGGCCAACCCTATCAGAGTCTTGGCGGGTGGAGCAGGGAATTCTCTTGATTCATGGGACACCGGGTGAGTATATCATTCACATACGACCCTTTGTTGGTAGCGGATGCAACCGTGGGTGCCGCACCCTTTGGTTTGTAAGGGTGTGGGTTTTGACTTTATCCGCGGGCCAGGGCTTTCTTCAATCCGCTATCCTTTCACGCACACGACTTGCCGCAACGTGTGCACCACTTCCACCAGGTCCGTCTGCGCGGCCATTACGGCGTCGATGGATTTGTAGGCGGCTGGTGTTTCGTCAATGACGTCCGCGTCCTTGCGGCACTCCACGCCTTCGGTCATGCGGCGGTGATCTTCGACGGTGAAGCGCCGCTTGGCTTCGCCGCGGGACATCGCGCGCCCCGCACCGTGGCTGCAGCTCATGAAACTTTCCGGATTGCCCTTCCCGCGCACAATGTACGACCGCGCCCCCATGCTGCCGGGAATAATTCCCATGTCGCCCACCTGGGCGCGCACCGCGCCTTTGCGGGTCACAAAAACGTTCTGGCCGTAATGCCGCTCCCGCGCCACATAGTTGTGGTGGCAATTGATGGCCTGGACGTGCGCGGTGAAGGGCCGTACCTCGCCCGATTCGCGGACCGCATCAATGATTTGCTGCATCATCAGGTCGCGATTGGTGCGCGCGAAGTCCTGCGCCCATTCCACGGCTTCCACGTAATCGCCGAAATGCTCGGTATGCTCGGGGAAGTACGCCAGGTCCTTGTCCGGCAAATTCAAATAGAACTTCTGCATGTCCTTCTTCGCCAGTTCAATGAAGTAGCTGCCCATGCGGTTGCCGACGCCGCGCGAGCCGCTGTGCAACATGAACCACACGTTTTCCGCTTCGTCCAGGCACACCTCGATGAAGTGATTCCCCGTGCCCAGCGTTCCCAAATGATTGGCGTGGTTGCCGCGATCGAGTTTCGGGTGCTTCTGCAAAATCTCTTCGTAGCGGTCCTTCAGGCTGGCGCCCCACGCTTCCAGGTTGCGTTCGGGAATCGCTTGCCACGCGCCTGTGTCGCCCCTCCCGCCATGATGCGTGCGCCCGTGGGGAACCGCCTGCTCGATGGCCGTGCGCATCGCGTGGAGATTGTCCGGCAAGTCCCGCGCGTTCAAATCGGTTTGTACGGCCATCATGCCGCAGCCAATGTCCACGCCCACCGCCGCGGGAATGATCGCGCCCTTGGTCGGGATGACACTCCCCACGGTCGCGCCAATGCCCCAGTGCACATCCGGCATCGCCGCCACCCACTTAAACACAAAGGGCAATTGCGCCACATTCAGAAGCTGCTGCTTGGCCTGCTCCTCGAGAGGCACACCCTTCACCCACGCCTTAACCGGCACGCCCTTCTCGCCTTTCAGCACCAAGTGTTGTGTCTCTTCGCTCATCGCTGCTCTGAATCCAGTTTTACGCGTTCGGCGCACTGCAAACAAGTGCTCTCGGATTTTCTAAGGAAAACCGCGAAACAGGAAAGCAACAGACCAGAGAAGAAGAGTCAAAACCCGCACCCTCGAAAATCACAAGGGTGCGGCACCCACACATTGTCGGCCCGCAAGGGGTGCTCCACCCGCCAACTACGCCGATACGGCGCGCTTTCTCGACTCGTTTGAGCTGATTCCGCGCGTTCACAATTAACCCGGCGGGGGCTCGCTATCGGGTTTTGCAAAACCAGTGACCAAGTCAACGAAGTCTGCACCTGCTGCTTTTGAAACAACCGTGTCGTCTCGCTTGAAACTGTCGATAACTTCGCGCAAATTGTGGACTGTAATTCCTGCTTTGCGGATTAAATCCAATTCTTCAGGATACTTGCAGTTGTGAACCACAAACTCGCGAGTCCAGCTACCATCAAAGAGCGCCTTACGTTGTTTGACTTTTTTTGGATGGTCGTATTTCTTCCGCACCCATTCCGAAACAGAGTTCCGGAGTTCTTCATCTGAACGATGCTTTGCGCTGGCTGCCCCTTGCCCCGGTTGGCGCTTCTCTTTCGGGACTTTTGTCAAGTAACTAACCGGATTGAACGAAGCCTGAACTTCCAAGTGGCGAGCCTGAATTCCGTTTGCCGTGGGCTTTATCGCCAAGATGTCGATTTCATCGACGCCTATCTTGATGCCACGAATCGTGAACCAGCCATCACGGTTCAACCACTCCTCAACAATTTCTTCAGCGAGTAGAGCCATATCTGTTCATTCGTTGCCTTCTGGCGGGCTTCTTTTTCTTTTCCAGCTTCGCCTGACGACGGCACGCATCAGGTCGTCAAAGTTGGTGGTATTTTACCACTTTGCTTCCGCCATCAAAGGGTGGGTCCGCACTTGCTTGCTTTTCGCCTTAAACTCACCACTGATAACTTAATACTTAAAACTTCGCACGCCCTATGCCGCGTCGAGGTCGTCGTCGGCTTCGACAGTCAGCTTGCCCTTGGTGCGCTTGGCCATCAAGTAGGAGCGGATGAAGGGGTCGATGTCGCCATCGAGGACGCGATCCACGTCGCCAACACTAAATTTGGTGCGGTGGTCCTTGATCATGCGGTAGGGCTGCATGACGTACGAGCGGATCTGGCTGCCGAAGGAAATGTCCAGCTTGGATTCATCCAGGCGGTCGGTTTCGTCGCGGCGCTTCTGCATCTCCAGATCGTAAAGCTTGGAGCGCAACATCTTCATGGCCATTTCGCGGTTCTTGTGCTGGCTGCGGCCCATTTGGCAAGCGACAATGACGCCGGTGGGAAGATGCGTCAAGCGCACGGCAGTCTCCACCTTGTTGACGTTTTGGCCGCCCTTGCCGCCACTGCGGAACGTGTCCAGCTTGATGTCTTCGGGATTGATGTTCACTTCGATGCGGTCATCCACTTCCGGGATCACAAAGACCGAGGCAAACGAAGTGTGGCGCCGCGCCGCTTGATCGAAGGGTGAAATGCGCACCAGGCGGTGCACGCCCGTTTCGCCCGCCAGCAAACCGTAGGCATTCTCTCCGCTGAATTGAATCGTGGCGTTTTTGATGCCGGCTTCTTCACCGGGCGTTTCGTCCAGAAGGTTGGCGCTGATGCCCTTTCTTTCCGCCCAGCGCAAGTACATGCGGAGCAGAATGGAAGCCCAGTCCTGCGATTCCGTGCCGCCTGCGCCGGGCTTGATGGTCATGATGGCGTTGAGGTGATCGTTTTCGCCGGCAAGGAGCGTCTGCGTTTCCAGTTCGCCGATGTAGGAGTCGGCGGCAGACAGTTCGCGGCCCAACTCATTCAGCAACTCTTCCCGCTGTTCGGCGTTGGTTTCCGCTTGTGCGAGTTCGATATACGTTTCGATATCGCCGTCGAGCTTGCCGAGCTTTTCGTCGGCGTTGATCTGATCGTCGGCGAGCTTGCGCTGGCGCAGGACGTTCTGCGCTTCTTCCTGATTGTTCCAGAAATCGGGTGCGGCGATGCGCTCTTCGAGGGTTTTCAGGCGCGCGCGGTGCTGGGGCGCGTCAAAGATAACTCCGCACAAGGGAGATGCGTTGCTTCAATCCTTCGTACTGATGCTGCAGATCTTCAAGTATCATGCTGTTTTCCCGAAGCCCTGGGCCAACTGGGCTCACTTTGCCTTTCCGAATATTATAAGGATAACCAGAATAACGGAAACGCCGACGCACATCCAGGCGAACCAGTCGCCCCACCGCGAATACAGTGTTTTGTCTGTGCGGAAATCGTAGGGAAGATCGGCGGCGTCCCGGGTGTCCCGCTTCATGACGCGCAGCATATTGCCGTAGGGATCGATCGAAGCGGAGATGCCGCTGTTGGTGTCGCGCAGCAGCCAGCGGCGGTTTTCCACCGCGCGCACGCGGGCCATGCGCAGATGCTGCTCCGCGGCTTGCGACGTGCCGAACCAGCCATCATTCGAGATATTGATGAGCAACTGCGCGCCCCGCGCCGCAAATTCCCGCACTTCGCCGGGATAAATCGCTTCGTAGCAGATGAACACGGAAAAAGTGTTGCCATTCGAGAATTTGCCGACCGCGCGCTCCTTCCCCTTCCGGAAGCCGCCCACTTCCTGGGAGACGCTGGTGACCACCTGGTGGATCAGCGGAAACGGCTCATATTCGCCGAACGGAACAAGGTGCATCTTGTCGTAAGAAAAGGTGCGCTGGCCCCATTCGTTTAACATCGCGGCGCTGTTGTAGGGAACAAAAGTGTTGTGCGGCACGCCCTTCACAAGCTCCGTTCCCAGCTTCCACTCGATCACCCCTACGACGACGGGATGATGAAATGCCTGGGCCAGGTGCGAGACGAACGGCCCGAAGTGCGAATCGCTGAAGGAAAACGGCGCCGGGGCTTCCGGCCAGATCAGCAGATCGGGCGATTGTGCCGCAGGCGCAGGGCGCAGACTGAGCCGCTCAAGTTCCGCCATGTCGGCCTTGTGATCGGCGTACCAATCGCCGGCGTATTCGACGCTTTCCGGGAAATTCGGCTGGACCACGCGCGCCACATGATGCGCGTCGGCTTTCGGCACAAACCGCGGCCCAATCCACGCGACCAAAAGCAGCGCGGCAGCTAGGGCGGCGACTACTCCCCATCTCCGCTTGGTGTTGTCTGGCGTGCGGGCCGAATCGCTCCACACCAGCAGCGTGTTGAACGCAGCCACCACGAACGATACGCCATAAATCCCCGTAATGGTGGTCAACTGCACCAGCGCCGGATTGCCTGCCGCGGGATACCCCAGCAAGGCCCAGGGAAAACTGATCTCCGGCAAATACGTGCGGGCGAACTCAGTCGAAATCCAGAGGAAGGGAGCGCCAACCAGCGCCAGGGGCACGCTGCGCTTCGACAATCTCTGCACGACGAGCGCGAACAGCCCGATAATTGTGCCCCACACTGAAGCGATCAGAAGAAGCACGCCCCAGCTCGCAGCCATGGGCATGCCGCCGTGAACCGCGAGCACTTCCGCAATCCACGGCACACAAGTCAGAGTGAAAACCAGGCCGTGCAGAAAACCGCAGGCAAACGCCACCCCGCCCCGCGAGCCCAGAATGCAGGCCAGCAGCAACGCCAGACACACCCAGGAATACAAACTGAAATGGCTGCCACGATAGGACAGCGCCAGGATGGCGCCACTTAGAATCGCCAGAATCAGCCGCATCGCGGCGGGTGTTTCCGGCGAGCGGTGCGGCCGCAGGTAGGTATGCCAAGCCTGGGAAGACATCAGCGGTTTACGTAGAATGCCTTGAAGCCTTCGCTCTCCAGGCCCTTTTTCGCGGCGTCGGCGGCCTTCTTCTCTTTGAACGGGCCAACCTGCACGCGATAGAACTTGTCTTTTTGCGGCGGCTGGACGTAGGCCGCGAAATGTTTTTTCTGCAAGCTGCTGGCGATGGAGAGCGCGTCGTCCTGCTTGGTCAGCGCCGCTACCTGCAGGACCAGCGCGCCATTGGGAATGAGCGGCGCGTTCGTTACGGGCTTGCTGCTTTTCGCGGCGGGCGGCGCGGGCGTTGGCGGTTCGACTTTCGCTCTCGTGCTTACCGTTCTTGATGCTGGTGGAGTCGCCGCTGCTTTAGGCACGGGCTCGAGATGCGGCTCGCCCTTCGCGGGCTTGCTGCTGCCGTAAAACTCCCAGTCGGAATTGCCGCCGGAGGTAGCGGGATCGGATTCGGTTGCTGCCGGGGGAGCTTCGGCGGTCCGCTTCGGCGCGGGTTCCTGCTTCGCGGGCACCACAGGCTCACGCTCAGGCGTGCGAGAGTTTGTGATCGCCGCGCTCACCTGGCCGTCGTACTGGTTACGACCCATAACGTAGCCGAGCGTGAAAAACACGCCCGAAAAAAGCAGCATCAGCAGAAACAAACCAATGACATGCTTGCTTTCGAGCACACGCTCGCCTGCTCCGCGCTTTCCCCCAGACGCCATTTATTTCGACATCCCCCCGATCGACTGAGTCCACTTATTAATAATATCTATCGGAAGTGGGAAAACAATCGTTGTGTTCTTTTCGACACCTATCTCGGTGAGGGTCTGGAGGTAGCGCAACTGGATGGCCGAGGGTTCCGTTTCAAGAACCTTGGCGGCATCGGCAAGCTTTTGCGAAGCTTCAAACTCGCCCTGTGCGTGAATGACCTTGGCGCGGCGTTCGCGTTCGGCTTCCGCTTGTTTGGCAATGGCGCGTTGCATCGACTCGGGAATGTCCACCTGCTTCACTTCGACCTTGCTGACCTTGATACCCCAGGGCTCGGTGTCCTGGTCCAGGATGATTTGCAGCTTGGCGTTGACTTTGTCGCGTTGCGAAAGGATTTCGTCGAGCTCGAACTGGCCGACGATGCTGCGAAGGGTGGTCTGGGCGAGCTGCGAGGTCGCGTATTGATAGTTTTGTACTTGCGACATGGCCAGATTCGCGTCGACCACGCGGAAATAGCAGACGGCGTTTACTTTTACGGAGACGTTGTCGCGGGTGATGATGTCCTGGGGTGGAACGTCAAGCGTTTCCAGACGCAGGTTGATGCGATACAAGGTCTCAATAGGCCAAAACACGAGGTTTACGCCCGCGGTCTTCGCCTGGGGCAAGAGCCGCCCCAAACGCAGTACCACGCCGCGTTCCCACTCCTTAATGATGTACAGCGAATTCCAAATCCAGATTAGAAACAGGAACACCACTATCATCGTGCCCAGTCCAAAGAACTGAAACATATCCCGCCTCCTGAACTTGAACGAACTCTATCTGCTTGTGGTGGCCGGCGTTTCCACCGGTTCCACAATCAATTTCAATCCGTCGATCCGCACCACGCGAACCGCCTGGCCAATGGCAATCGGCGTCGAGGAACCGGCGCGCCACAGCTCGCCATGAATGCGGACCATGCCATCGCCGCCCGCGGAGAGCGCGGTGGTGACGATGCCCTCTTCGCCGAGCAATTCCTCTTTGCCGGTGGCGACCTTCCAACGGCGCGAGCGGAGCACCAAGCGCATCAGGAATACCGCAATAAAGGCAAAGGGGATGGTCACCGCCAGTGCCACGCCCACACTCACGCCTCCGGGCGTAAGGGGCGAGCGGATCAGAAACATCGCACCGAGAAGCATGGACGCAATTCCTCCTGCCAGCAAGACACCGTGGCTGGCCAGCTTCGCTTCGAGCACAAACAACGCCAGCGCCAGCAAGATCAGCAGCACGCCCGCAAAATTTACGGGCAGCAGATGCATAGCGTAGAGCGCCAGAACAGCACAGATTCCCCCGATGACGCCGGGCGCGACCATGCCGGGATGATTAAATTCCGTATACAACCCGAGGACGCCGACCAAAAGAAGGACGAAAAAGATGTCCGGCTGGACAATGCGCGAGAGGAATTTTTGCCGGGCGGACAACTCGAAGTCCGTCAACGTGTAGCCCTGGAGGGACAATTTCTGGGTCTTGCCGTCAAAACGGGTAATCTCGCGGCCGTTCAACTGCTTCAAGAGATCGTCGCGGTCGTTGGCGACCAGGTCGATCATATGGCCGTCGAGGGCTTCCTTTTCCGTGAAGGCGCGCGCATCCGTCACCGCCGTCTCCGCGAGTTTGGGATTGCGTCCGCGCTTTTCCGTGAAGCTGCGCAAGAAGGCCATGGCGTCTTGGTTGATTTTCTTCCGCAAAACATCGTCGATCGGAACCGAGAAGCCACCCGGCATCAAGATCGGCGTGGAGGCCCCGGTATGCGTGCCGGGAGCCATGGCGGCCACATCGGCCGAGAGCAAAATATAAAAGCCCGCCGAGGCGCCGCGCGCGCCCACCGGCGCCACATACACCACCACGGGCACGGGCGATTCCAGGATGTGCTGGATGATATCGGTCATGGAATCGCTGAGTCCGCCGGGCGTGTCCATGGTGATCAGGACGAGCGAGGCGTGGCGCTGCGCCGCGTCCGTCAGTCCTTCGTCAATGTAGGTGGCCAGAATCGGCTCGACCATGTCGTTGAGTTTCAGTTGCAGCACCAGCGGGACCCCGTGGTCGTCCGCGGCGGAAGTCGCCGGAACACCAAGGCACAGTAAGAGCGGGATGGCGGCCGCGGCGGAGCAGAGAATTCTTGCCCAATCGCCCGGCTTGCTGCTGCGAATCAAGTTCACGAATCGTTCCGAGATCGTCACGCCACGAGCGATCATTTTTTGCCTCCCGTGGGCTTGCCCTGTTGCAAGTGTTCGAGTAATTCTTTTGCGTCCGCGTAATTGGGCGCGAGCTTCACGGCCTTTTCCACTTCCGCGCGCGCCAGATCCGGCTTTTTCTGTTCCAAGTAGATGCGCGCCAGCGTGATGCGCACCGCCGCCGAATCGCGCGCTGCCAGAGATGCCTGTAACTCCTGGATGGCTTCCTCCAGTTTACCCCTCCTCCGGTAGATTTCGGCGATTTCCTGGTGCGCCGAGGCGTTGTGCGGGTCCGCTAGCAGCGCGGCGCGGAATTCCTTCTCCGCGGCGTCCAGGTGCCCCGCGGCCAGGTCTAGCCGGCCGAGCCGGACGTGAGCGGCAGGCGTATCGACTGGAGGCGCAGCTTCCGCGCTGGCCGCAGGCGAAGGGTCGGGGCCGCGCAATTCAAGCCGCAACGTGGTCGTATCCAATTCCGGCTTAATCCGCTCGTACTTGGAGGCGGCTTCCTTCTTCGCTTCCAGTTTTACGATCGGCAAGCCCGTTGATCCCAATGCTTCCCGGGCAGATTCGCGCTCTTCGGCCGCCTCTGACTTCTTCTTGGCTTTCTCCAGGGTGTAAATCAGAAAGGCGCGATCTTCCGGGTTGTCCGGTTCGCGATGGACAGCTTCGCGGAAATGCGTTGCGGCGGAGGCCAGATCGTTCGCGCGAAGCGCCAGCAATCCCAAGTTGAAGGGATAATCGCCTTCATCGGGATCGATGTCGCTCGCGCGGCTGAGCGCCGTTCGTGCCGCAGCTGCAGCACCCAGCCGGGCGCGTGCCAGGGCCAGATTGTTGAGTATCTCCGGCAGGTCAGCGCCGCTTACCAGGTTGTGCCGCAAATCTTCCTGCAGCGCAGCAAACACTTGTTCGGCTTTTTCAGGCTGGCCCAACCGCAGGCGGCACACCCCGACGGAGAAATTCGCCTCCACGCTGCGATCATGCGAAGGGGGAACTTTCCCCAGCCACAGCAACGTCGAATAGCAGTCGTTGCGGGCGAAATAGATCTGCCCCAAGGCAAACGCGGCATCGGGCCAGTCAGGTTCCAGGCGCGCCGCCTCCCTGAGATCGCGCACTCGCACGTCATCATCATTTGCCAGCAGGCCACGGATGTACTGCTCAAAGGCCGCGAGCAGCAGCGGCCGCTGTAATTTGGCGAACTCCGGAAGATTCAAGGGAAACTTTGCGTCGCATGATCCGAGCAACCGCCAAACCAGTCGAGTGTGTATATCCATCAGCGATGCCAGAGGGCCGCTTTCGTGGAGCACCGGGAGGAGCGCCGTGGGGCTCACGCGCAGCACCCGGGCGTTCACCGTCAGGTCTTTTCCGTCGGAGGTGAAATTGCCATACACCACAAAATCCGCATCCAACTCCTGCGCGATGTGCAGCATGGTCGCCCGGCTCAATTTTGCCGAGGCCGGCAAACCGTAACGATCCATGTCATCCAGGCGGCCTTTGTGTGAATAGACCTGCTGGCCTGCGGCAGAAAGGCGCTGGATCGTCAATTCCTCCAGGCCCTCGCCAATCCAGTCAAGCCGCGCCGGGGCGGCCACATTCTCAAATGGGAACACGAGGTAGATGCCTTCCTGTGGGAGGGAATGCGTGGGGTGTTGAGAAAAGTGAGCGATCTGCTGGGCAGCGATGCGGCTCGCCGAGAAAAAAAAGAGGAGCGCGAGAACAAGCCGGAAGGAAATGCAGGATGCTGACTGCAGCGTCTTCATCTGGCCTGTATTCTAGCCCGGATTTCGCAGCAAGGCGCGGTAAAAGAAAAGACGGAAGTGTCCCAAGCGGAAAGCGGCGGGCGGGCGGAGGAATTGCGGTGAGTTGGCTGGCATTCAGCCGCAGAAGCGGTGGCTCTTCGAAACACCCTTCGAGGCTCAGGGCAAGCAGGGCAAACAGGAGGGCCGGCTCAGGGCTGCGCGGTTGGCGGCGGCGCGGGCGTGAGTATTTCCTGGATGGCAGGATCTTTCAGGACTCCCGCAAAGGCGGGATCGGATTTCGCGGCGTCCATGCCCTTATAGCCCTCGTCGCGGGCTTTGCGGAGATAGATGACGCAACGTTCCAAGTTGCCGGCTTGCGCAAAAGATTTAGCGAGCAAGAAGTAGAAGCGTCCGCGGTCCGCCTCGATCGACCTGTCCTGAACGACTGTCCCGGTCCGGGAACTGGAACGGTCAAACACATACGGATCGAGCGCCAGGGCCTTGTGAAAACTAGCGATGGCATCCTCGTACTTCTTGTCGGCAAAGTAGGCGTAACCCAGGCTCGCGTAGAAAGTTGCATTATCGTCTTTTATGCTGATGGCCCGTTTGAAGGCTCGGATGGCCTTGGGATACTTTTTCCGGTCGTACCACACGGTGCCGATGTTGTTCACGGCATCGGCGTAGTGAGAGTCCAGCTTGGCTGATTTTTCGTAGCACTTCCTCGCGGGGTCCAACTCCGATTGATTGTGCAGCGCAATCCCCAAATAATTCCAGTAGAGCGCGTTCTTTGGCTGCTGCCGGGTCAGCTTGCGAAACAACACTTCAGCGGCAGTATACTCTTTGCGAACCATATAGAGTTTAGCCATATCTTCGTCGGAAAGGGGCGCAGCCTGAGCGGGCGTAGCGGTGGCGCCGGAAGAGGGGGGCGGAGTGCCTGGAGTGGTTTGAGCAAGAGCGGGGGAAAGAAGCAAACAGAGCAGGAAAACGATGCCTGGAATCGCCAAGAAATACCTGGTCATGGCGAATCTCCTTTGTCCCGAACGGGCTTGTCGGGCTCTTTCTTCTTCTTATCCCCAAAGATACCAAAAATCTTCTGCAAAGGGCTTTTTTTCTTCTCGGTGGCTTTGGTGTCGGTGGCGGGCGGCGTGGCGTCTTGCGCCGCGGCTTTCTTATCCGGCTGTTGTGCGGCCGTGCTTGGATCGCCGGGGGGTTGCGGAGTTTTAGGCGAGCCGCCGCCAAAAAGATGCGAGAGGAAGGATCCCACCGCCGACGCGGGCCCATGTCCGCCATGAAGCTCACACAATTGGGTAGGGGCGGAGCCGGTAACGTAAACTTCCTCGCGCGTCACCGGGCAGTTCGGCGTGGCCAATTGCAGAGTGTCCGCATCGATAACCGCGGTATCCACGCCTTCGGGCTTGTCAAAATCCTTGACGTCGCGATAAGCCGGCATGGCAGTGGCGCGAATCATCAAGTCCGCCCAGATCGGCGCGGCGGATGCGCCGCCCGCGAGGCCGAGATCGTGATTATCGTCAAAGCCGATCCAGATGACGCAGACCAGATTGTTCGTGAAGCCCGCAAACCAGCCGTCGCGTGACGTGCCGGTTTTCCCGGCAGCGGGGAGTGAGAATCCCCTGGCGCGCACCGCTGCTCCAGTGCCCTTGTTCAGGACGTCCTGCAAAATACTGTCCACCAGGTAAGTTACCCTGGGATCTAATACCAGCTTGTTCGTGGGCGCGTACTTCTCCAGAGCAGTGCCGCCCGCGCTGACCACACTTTTCAGAAAGAACGGATCGGCGCGCGTGCCCATGGTCGCGAATGCCGTGTAGGCCCCCGCCACTTCCACGGGTGTCAATTCGTAAGCGCCCAGCGCTACTGCCGGCGTGGGCCGGATGTTGGAGGGTAGCCCCATCTGCCTGGCAATCTGCACGACGCGCCCGTAGCCGACAAGTTCCGCCACCTTCACGGTGGCGACGTTGAGGGAGTTCGTGAGCGCCTGACGCACGGTTACTTTGCCCATGAAGCGCTCGCCGTAATTGTTGGGGGTATATTCCTGGCCGTCGTATTCGAAGACGGTGGGCTCGTCGTCCACGGTGGTCGCGGGGGTGACCACGGGCTGTGCGCCGTCCACGGCGTTGTTGAAGGCGGCCGCGTAGACGAATGGCTTAAAGACCGATCCGGGCTGGCGGTGCGCCAGCGCGTGGTTCAACTGGCTCTGGCCATAATCTCGCCCGCCGATCAGCGCCTTGATCTCTCCGGTGCGGGGATCGAGGGCCACCAGCGCCACCTGTGCTTGCGGCACGGGTTCGCTGGGGACGTTTTTGCCCTTGGGCTTCTTCACCTTCTCGAACTTCTTGGCAATCAGCGCATCCACGTTCTTCATGCCGAGGTCCACCGCGGCGGCGGCGGCGCGCTGCAATTGCGGATCGAGTGTGGTGTAGACGCGATAGTTCTGGCTCAGGAGGTCCAGCTCGGAATAATTGTCCAGGAGATGGTCCTTGACCATATCCACGAAGTACGGCGCTTCGTTCCCCGCCACGGCGGTGCGCACGATCTTAAGTGGGACACGTTTGGCGTCCTGCACGTCGGCTTCGTTGATGTACTTGTTTTCGAGCATCTGCGTGAGCACGCGGTCGCGCGCCTGAGTCGCGCGTTCCGGATGGCGGTCGGAAGCGGAGTAATAATTGGGGGCGCGAATGAGTCCCGCCAGGAAGGTGCACTCCGGCAGCGTCAACTGCCGCAGATCTTTTCCAAAGTAGGCCTCGCTGGCTTCCGCAAACCCGCGAACGCCGAAGCTGCCGCGGTTGCCGAGGTAAACTTCATTGGCGTAGAGCTCGAAAATCTGTTGCTTGTTGAAGCGCTGCTCCAGTTCAAGGGAGAGCATGGCCTCCGCCAGCTTGCGGCGCCAGGTGCGGTCGGTGGAGAGGAAAAAGGTGCGCGCCACTTGCATGGTGATGGTGCTGGCGCCCTGCAAGTGCTGGCTGTGGCGAATGTCCGCCCAGGCCGCGCCAAAGATGCGAATGAAATCGAAACCGGGATGCTCAAAGAAGCGCTTGTCTTCGGCGGAAAGGATGGCCTGTACCAGCAGGGGAGGCAAATCCTCATAGCGTACGGGCCGCCGCTTTTCTCGCGCGCTGTCGAAGAGATTGGTGATGAGTTCCGGCTCGAGCTCCGCGCTGCCCAAATCCGCGCCACCCGCAAGCGGGCGGACGGAGCGAACGACCTTGCCGCTGAACTGCACGGCAATAGTGTTGGCACCGCCGAAAAAGGACAACTTTGACGGGCGTATTTCCACGGTATTGCCGTCGACCGTATATTGTCCGAGTGAGTTCTCGTCCGAATCGGGGCGATAGCCGGAACGCTGCAGGTACATGACCAGGTCGGCTACGCTCCATGGCTGGCCATCGGAGATACGCTCTGGCGCCGAGAAAATCTGCGTGGTGTTTTGCAGCACGTGCCCGGACAGGCGCGCATCGATCATCCGGGAATATTTGATGTAAAAGTAGGTGAAGACGCCGGCGGTGAGGAGAAAACACAGGGCCACCACGGCCAGAAGTGCCAGACCAAATGTGGAAGTCCAGAAGCCCTTTTGCACGCGCAATCGCAATTGCTTACTCCCTCAGGGTGGGCACTTTCATTGTGACGCATCTACAGGCAGGAGGGAAGCTGCGGCGGTCCCCAGACCTGCCAATCGCGGGCTCACTTGAGGATGTCAAGTCCTTCGCTTGTGGGAGAAAAGGTGATGTCGGTCTTGTAGACAAGAAAATCGACGGGAACGGTATAGCTGACGCTGACGGAGACGCCGTGGTTGGTGCTGGTCAGCTTGATGTCATCGCGTTTCGCCGGAATATCCAGATCCTGGATGACTTTCATCAGGATGTCGCGAATCTGGTCTTCCGTGTAATGGTTGACGATAGCGAATTTGGCCTGCTCGTTCATCTTGTCCTGGAGCTGGTACTCCGCTACATACAGCGGCACCAGCTTGACCGCCAGGAAAACCGCTGTCACCAAAATAACCGTGTAGATAATCGCTTTTAATTTGCCTTCCCCGCGCTGGGAACGCTGGGAAGATTGCAATGGCAAGCTCACGAATAAACGCTCCAATGGATCGCCCCACCACTATCGGTGGAGCAGAATTTTCCCTCTATTTAATAACGCTACCACCGGGGTAGGGCGGTGTCGAGAATCCCGCGATTGCGGTGTGCTTTAGGCGCAACGCCCGGGGCTTAGTACGCCCGGGCAAAAATGGCCCGGTGGGCCCCCGGCTTGCCACAGTAGATACAGGTGCCACTGCCGCTTGTTGAGCCGTGGCCCAGAACGGCGTCGGGGTCGAGAGGGATGCAACGCATGGTGGCCCGGGTCTCTTCCTTGATGCCGGCTTCGCAATCGCCGCTGCCACACCAAAAGGCAAAGGCGAACCCTGTTTCCACCGCCTTCTTGAACTCATCGTAGTTCGAGGTTTCGTGGGTGTTGGCGCGGCGGAAGGCCAAGGCCGTGTCGAAGAGGGACTGGTGAATCTCCGCGAGAAGTTTTTCGATGGTGGCGGGCAAGTCGGCGAGGGAAGCGCTGAACTTCCCTTCTCTGCCTGGTTTGTCGCGGCGCGCGAGCATGGCCGCTTGCTTGGCCACATCCTTGGGCCCCAGCTCGACCCGCACGGGCACACCGCGCATCTCCCAATCATTGAACTTCCAACCCGGGCTGAAGCCTTCGCGCTCGTCGAGCGTGACGCGGAGATTCGCTTTCACGAGCTGCGCCTTCAATTCCTTGGCTGTTTGCAGCACCGAAGCCTTTTCTTCGTCGGTCTTGTAGATCGGCACGATAACAACTTGCGTTGGCGCCAGTTTTGGCGGCATGACTAAGCCCTGATCGTCGCCGTGGACCATGATGATGGCGCCAATAAAGCGCGTGGAGAGACCCCAGGAGGTGGTCCAGCAGTGTTGGAGTTGGCCGTTCTGGTCGAGGTACTTCACGTCAAAAGCTTGCGCAAAATTCTGGCCGAGGAAGTGAGAAGTGCCGGCCTGCAACGCCTTGCCGTCTCCCATTAGGGCTTCGATGGCATAGGTTACATCCGCGCCGGCAAATTTTTCGGCGTCGGACTTGGCGCCGGGAATCACGGGAATCGCAGCATCGTTGATCGCGAAATCGGCATAGACGTCGAGCATCTGCCTGGTTTCTTCCACGGCTTCTTCGCGCGTGGCGTGGGCGGTGTGGCCTTCCTGCCAGTAAAACTCGAGTGTCCGCAAGAAAAGCTTGGTGCGGAGTTCCCAACGCACCACGCTGTTCCACTGGTTCATGAGCACAGGAAGATCGCGGTAGGACTGAATCCACTTGGACCACATGTGGCCGATGATGGTTTCCGAAGTGGGGCGGACGACCAGCGGCTCCGCCAGTTCTTCGCCGCCGCCAATCGTGACGACTGCGAGTTCAGGTGAAAATCCTTCGACGTGGTGCTTTTCTTTTTCGATGAAGCTCTTGGGAATGAGCAGGGGAAAGGCGACGTTCTGGTGGCCGGTGGCTTTGAACCGGCGATCGAGCGCGCTTTGAATGTTTTCCCAGAGGGCCCAGCCGTACGGGCGCACGATCATGCAGCCGCGCACTGGGGCGTAGTCGGCCAGTTGCGCCTTCAGAACCAGCTGGTTATACCACTCGGAAAAATCTTGGGCGCGTGTTGGTAGCTTGTCTTCAGCCATGCTTCTCCCTGTAAGTTCCGGAGTAATCAGTTAACCATTCGAGCGTAGCGGACACGCTCTGCCACTGTCAACGCGCGCGCCCCGCCTAAGCTTTATTACTTATCGGATGCAGGGCCAAATATTCTGAAACGATGAGAGGTATCCTTCCATTAAACTTACTGCCATATAATGTTGTTCGGACTGGACACTTCAATTTGCGCGCGGAAACAAAGGAGCATGCCAATGTGCCAGGCGTTCGCCGGGGCCGTCGTCTTCCTGGTGGTCGCTTCTGCCGCGTGCGGACAAGAAGCAGGGATATCCATTGCGGGAACAGAGACTACTGAAACTCGACAGACATTTGGCGCGAATCCTTCGTCCGAAATTGGCGGTTCGATGAACTCACAGAGTGCCCCTGTGATGGCGGCACGTAAGAATGCCCATCCCGACGGCGGGGGAAATGGCCGATGGGAATTGAGTTTTGGGGCCGACTATGTAAAGTTCCAATCACCCACCATCCACGCGAATACCGTGGGAACAAACACTTCGGGGTCCTATGCCGTGAGCGATCAGTTTGGGGTGGAGTGCGCCGTGGCCACGGCCTTTGGACGCGAAATCTACGATCGGGAACACGTCAAGCTTCTGATCGTGGATTGTGGACCGCGTATCGTGTGGGGCGCAAGAAAAGTAGCACGCTGGGGACACGTTCTGGCTGGATGGAGTCATTTACAGCCGCAGACAGCGGGAAACAGCCGCTCGGCGTTCTCAATCGTGGCCGGTGGCGGAGCAGATTATCGGGTGAAAGAAGGTTTCTCGCTCCGCGTGGAAGCGAACTATGTGCGCACGACTTTCTTCAATAGCAGCCAGAACAACATTCAAGCCGGGGTGGGTGTTGTGTATCACTTCTAGGGGTTTCCATTGCGGCTGACGCAGTTTCCTCAGCGAGAGAATATCAGCAAGTTTAGGAACCACAGCTTCGCTTCGAGATAACTGCTATTTTCCGCTAGCGCGGCGCGAACGACCCGGAACATGAACTCGCGCGGGCGTCTGCCTGGAAACTGCTCGGCGCGGTAAGCGGCGATCGAGGCCTTCGCGAACCAGCGTTTTGATTACCGCCTGGCGGCTGATATTCAGTTCTTTTGCGGCATCGTCAAGCTCTGCAAGCATTGGCCCAGTGAAGTCCACATTGACTCGCTGGATTGGGTACACCATTCGCAAGCGGTTGGTAAAGAAACGACTAATGTCCTCCCCTCGAGTTGCCATGCGGGCAATCTGTTCGGCGCTGATAGGCTTCTTTTTCCTAGGTGTTTTCCTCATAGAGCGCTCTTTCTCGCCTCGTCGCTTTCCAAAGTGTCACCAGATGATAATATTCGCCTTCGTCATCACTCCAAGTTTCAAAAACTACCGAGTACAGCGTGCCGCGCACCCAGCCAATGGCGCGAAACTGCTCAGCCGAATCAGACCTCCGGTCAATCCCGTGAGGATGCAGAAACATCTCCACTGCTTCTTCAAATCCTATGCCGCGAGTCTGGTCAGCGCGTAATTTCCGGCTTTTTCTCTCGTCAAAGTGAAACCGCATGCCGGTATAACTCTTATACCACATAATGAACCTCATGAGCACAGAAAGATCAACAGTGCCAGCCAGTCTACCGGTCAATTATACTTTATATGTATATATCTAATGCAGAACTATTGCCACTCACCTGCAGGGAGCACTAGATCGAGCTGCCGAGGAACCATTCTTCGTCGGTGCCGCGGGTGTGGCTGCGGATGAGCAACTCCGGATCCTTTACGGTGACGCGGCTGTACGGGGCGATGGAGTGCGTGAGCCAGACATTCCCTCCGATGATGCTGTGATGGCCGATACGCGTGTCGCCGCCAAGAATCGTTGCGCCGGGATAAATGGTCACGCCATCTTCAATGTCGGGGTGGCGCTTGTTGGCCAAGCCGCGCACCAAGTCGCCCTCGGCATCGCGCTGGCTCGTGGGATTGAAGGCCCCGAGGGTCACGCCGTGATAGAGCGTCACGTTCTTGCCGATGGTGGCCGTCTCTCCAATCACGACGCCCGTGCCATGATCGATGAAAAATGATTCATCGATGGCGGCGCCGGGATGAATGTCAATCCCCGTATGGCTGTGGGCAATTTCGGTCATGAGGCGCGGCAGGTAGGGGACCTTGAATTGGTACAACTCATGGGCCAGCCGCTGGACAGAGATGGCTTCAATCCCGGGATAGCTCAACAGAATTTCTTCCAGCCCGCTCGCGGCCGGATCATTCTTTAATGCGGCTTGCAGATCGGTGGCCTGCAAGTGCGCCAGCTTCGGCAGCTGCTCGCGAATCTTGCTGACCAGTTCTTCCGCCGTGTGAGCCAGATTCACGGGAGTCTTTTTCCGGCGGCAACTGCAATCAAAGCGGATGGCGCAGACAATCTGCTCCGCCAGCAGCAACTCGAGCTCTTCCACGAAGTGCGCCGCTTGCGGGCTCTCAGGCTCTTCGGGCGCGTGATGCAACGGGAAAAGCGAATCGAGATAGCGCCGGCAAAACGTGGCCACATCTTCTTTTGACGGCAGCCGGTATTCTCCCGCGGGATCACCCGACAGGCGTGCCTCCAGCGCGGAACGGAATTCCCGAGCCAAGCATTTCAACTCATCAGTTTTCGCGATCATAAAGACGTCCTTGCAATTCCGTGGCGCGTTGCCGGATGTCGCCGGAGAAAATTGCGCACTTCGATGAGATTTGCCATTACTTGTGTCAAAGACGCCCACCTCAGCACTTCGCTTCGCTCTGGGCAAAAAGGCGGCCGCTACAAAAACACGCCTCCTGAGGAGATTAGGTGTCTCAGCAGTGTGTTGGATGCACGCCGCGGGAACTGGGGCGCAGCATTGCTGCGCCCCTACACAGCAAGTTGTGAGCCGCCTCACTAACGGTCTTCCGTTGTGGCGATAGATACGTGCTTCAGCCAATTCCCTCAAAGAGAATTGTGGAGAGGTAGCGTTCGCCGCCGTCGGGAAGCACCGTGACGATGGTTCTGCCGGCAAACTCCGGCAACTTGGCGAGTCGCACGGCTACCGCGGTTGCCGCGCCACAGGAAATGCCGCTGAGGATACCCTCCTCGCGCGCCAGGCGCCGGGCCATCTCCACGGACTCTTCGTTGGTGACCAACTCCACGCGATCTACCATTTTCAAGTCCAGGTTCTTGGGAACGAAACCGCCGCCAATCCCCTGAATCTTGTGCGGAGCGGGCGTAAGCGGCTGGCCAGCGCGCGTCTGTGAAATCACCGGACTCGCGGCGGGTTCCACCGCGACGCTGGTGATTTTCTTGCCTTTCGTGTTTTTGATGTAGCGGCTCACACCGGTAAGCGTTCCGCCGGTGCCGACGCCACTCACAAAAACATCGACGGCGCCGCCTGTGTCATCCCAGATTTCCGGGCCGGTGGTCTTTTCGTGGATATCCGGGTTGGCCGGATTATCGAACTGTTGCGGAAGAAAATAATGCTGCTTGTCCGAGTTGTAAATCTCGGTGGCCTTGTTGATCGCGCCCTTCATGCCTTCCGGTCCGGGCGTGAGGATGAGTTTCGCGCCAAAGGCCGCAAGGACGCGGCGGCGCTCCAACGACATCGTTTCCGGCATGGTCAAGGTAATCGCGTAGCCGCGCGCGGCCGCGACATAGGCCAGCGCAATGCCGGTGTTTCCGCTGGTCGGCTCCACGATCTCGATCCCCGGCTTCAGCACACCGCGCTTCTCGGCATCCCAAATCATTGCTGCCCCGATACGACACTTCACCGAGTACGCTGGATTTCTCCCCTCGATCTTGGCGAGCACCGTGGCCTTCGCGCCATCGGTCACTCGATTCAATTTGATCAGAGGGGTTCTGCCAATGCTTAAGGAATTATCCGCGTAAACGTTAGACATATCGCACTCCTGTGAAGTGAATTTGCCGTATCGGGACGGCCCAATCAGTATAGGTCGGCACCGCGGGAAAAGGGGAGAATCGCATGTATGCAAAACTCGAATCGTTGCGATTCATTTCCCTGATGCTCCCGTGCCCACTTGCGTTTGATGCAGTAGCCCGCATTGCGGTGCCTCTCTTTGTCCGATAGAATCCGGCTCGGGAGGCTCCCATGCCGGAACTCTCTCAAAAGCCCCGGATTGCGCTGGGCGCCGATCATGCCGGCTATCACATCAAAGAAACCGTCCGCCAATTCCTTGAAAATGCGGGCTATCCCGTGGATGACCTGGGAACGTGGTCGGAAGAGTCCGTGGACTACCCCGACTTCGGCAAGGCGGTAGCCGATCGCGTGGCTGCGCATCAGGATCTCTATGGCATCGCTGTCTGCGGCACCGGCATGGGCATGTCGATCGCGGCGAATAAGGTGCCGGGCATTCGCGCCGCGGTGGCGCACAACGTGGACACGGCCCGGTTGGCGCGGGAACACAACGACGCGAATGTGCTGGCGATGGGCGGACGAGTCGTCAACGGCACCGAGGCCATCGAAATGGTGCAGGCTTTCCTGAGCACGACGTTTGCGGGCGGCCGCCATGCGCGGCGGGTGGAAAAAATCACGCAAATCGAAGCGGCCGAGCGGGGATAAGCCGGATTCGTCGCTAAACCAGGGAAAGCGAAAGGACGCTCTATAAAGCGTCTATTCGCGACGCGTTTGCTCGGTTATCGCCTGTACAGTACACTGGATTTTCGCGCCATTTCTTTTCGAGGAAACCCGACCATGCTGGTTGTCATGCAGTCGCACGCCACGGAAGAACAGGTTCGCGCCGTGTGCGAGCGCATCGAATCGCTCGGTCTGAAAGCGCATCCCATTCCGGGTTCCGGGCGCACCGCCATCGGGATCACGGGCAACGACGGTGCGGTCGATCTCGGCGTGCTCGAGTCCATGCCCGGCGTGATCGAGTGCATTCCCGTCACCAAGCCCTACAAGCTCGTTTCCCGGGACGTGAAGGAAGAGCCAACCGTCGTTCGCATTCCAACTCCTTCCGGGGATGTGCTGGTCGGCGGGGCGCATCTGGCCATTGCGGCCGGGCCATGCGCGGTAGAGACCGAAGAGCAGTGCCTGGCGATCGCGGAGCGCCTGAAACCCACCGGCGTGCGGCTGTTCCGCGGGGGAGCGTACAAGCCGCGCACTTCTCCGTACAGCTTTCAGGGGCTCGGCCTTGCTGGACTGAAGATTCTGGCGAAAGTCCGCGAGCAGTACGGTTTCGGGATCGTCACGGAAGCGATTGACAACGAATCGCTCGATCTCGTGGAGGAGTGGGCGGACGTAATACAGATCGGCGCGCGGAACATGCAGAATTTTTCGCTATTGAAGCGGGCCGGCCGGGCCAGGAAGCCTGTGCTGCTGAAGCGCGGCATGAGTGCGACGCTGGACGAATTCCTGATGGCCGCGGAATACGTCATGAGCGAGGGCAATTACAACGTCATTCTGTGCGAGCGCGGCGTGCGGACGTTTTCGGATTTTTCGCGCAACACTCTGGACCTGGCGGTCGTTCCCGCGGTGAAGAAACGCAGCCACCTGCCGATTCTTGTGGACCCCAGCCATGGCACGGGAAAGCGTCACAAGGTGCTGCCGCTCTCGCGCGCTGCCGTCGCCGTGGGGGCGGATGGCTTGCTGGTTGAAGTGCATCATCAGCCGGAAAAAGCGCTTTCCGACGGGATGCAGTCCATCCTGCCGGAAGAATTTGCGGAATTGCTCGCCGAAGTGCGTCAGATCGCCAGCGTCGTGCACCGGCAAGTCAACTAAGGGTACTGGGTGAGCTTGCGGATTGGCCGCGACCCGCCCGCCACCGGGCGGTTTCTACGGTAGCTGCCACATCGTCGAGGACTTAGCACTGACGGCGCTATTGCTTATGCTCTTGGCTAGGAACTGACGTGGTCGGTTCACCGGTGAATTGCACTTGAGCACAGCCTCCAGGCTCAATCCGGACATTGCGGGGATCCTCATAGCTAAGGTCGGCGGTATGGAAGGAGAGGCCTGTTCGTATGGCATGGAGCATGTATCGACCGCCAGGAACTTCCATCTGGAATTCGCCTCTTGCATTCGTTGTAGCCGTGTAACGCCTGCCAGTTCCTCGTGCCTCCACACGCACTCCAGGAATCGGCGAGGCTGGCCCCTCGCTAACCAATCCATGGATAACACCCTTGTCGTGGTGTCCTTGAATCGCGTTGATTTGTGCCAACACGGCTTTGGCATCACCAAGTGGTCCGGAGTTGCCACAGCCATCAAGTTCCCACAAATTGGCCTGAGCCGAGTTGAAAAGGAATAGTAAGTACTGTTGTCCCGCTTTCCAGACGAAAGCCGCACGCCCGCTGGAGTTTTCTTCATATATTTGGAACTGCGCCGCAATGTCTCCGCGCAAGACAAGGTCGGTACGCAAGGTGTAGACGTACGCCGCCACGCCTTCCGGATCGTCCTTGTCATGGACGGCCCTGGTTCTGAGGAGAGTCGCTTCCACCACAACCCGGCTGGCGAAGTACTCTGCGCAGACAAGCCGCGGCTGAGGAACGTTGCACACTGCCATCGCAGGACCAGCAAGTAGCGGCGCAAAAACTGTGAGCAGTAAGGAGTATTTCACGAGGAAGAAGTTACCACGGTGTGCCGCCATTTGAAACAATTCCCAGAATGCGGTCCCGACAGCAGTGCGCAATTCAAGCCCAAGCAATCGCTCCGGTCTTTTCCCTGGAAACCCTCTCGACGGGCGCCTAATCATGTAAAATCAAAATTCGCCAACATGCCGCGCGCCAAAAATTTCCGCGTCTATTTCATCCTGACCATTCTCGTCGTCTTTGGCATCGTCCTTCTCCTGCGCGAGCACCGGCCCTCGTTCCTGCGGCCCGGGCTGCACCTGAATGCCTACGTGAGCACCGAGGACGGGAGCATCACGGTTGTGGACCTCATCGGCTTGCGGGCCATTGGCAAAATCTATGCGGGTCCCGCGCTGGGCGAAATCCTCGAACACCCCAAACGCAGCGAAGTTTGGGGTGTCAGCAGCGCCGGGAGCTACGTTTGGGTCCTGGACACGCGCAGCAATCAAATTGCGGCGCATATCGCCGTGGGCGGACTTCCCTACTCCATCGAGTTTTCCGCCAAGGGAGACCGCGCCTACACCACCTCTTCCGCCGCGGACCAACTGATCGCCATCGATTGCGCCACCCGCGCCATCATCGGGCGGGCCAAAACCGGCGCGCAACCTGTTCAGGTGCGCATCACTCCCGACAACAAATTCCTGTTGGTCGTCAATTCCCGCGCCGCGACGCTCGGCATTCACGATGCCGCTACGCTGCAAACGCGCGCTGAAATTCCCGTCATTCCCAATCCCGAGGAAGTCCTCTCCGTCCCCGACGGGAGCATCGCCTTCGTGATGAGCCGCTCTGAGAACCGCCTGTCGGTAGTGGACGTGCGCCGCGGCGTGCTGTTGACCAACCTGGCGCTCGCCGGTAAGCCCACGCGAATGGTGCTGAAACCCGACGGCGGCGAAGTGTATGTGATTTCGCCGGAAACGCACGGCCTGCAGGCCGTGAACACTTGGACGCATGAGATGGGCGTCTACATGATGCTCGGCTCAGCGCCCGCGGATGGCCTGATCGTATCCGACGCCAGTGAAATGTACGTTGCGGATCGCGCCGCCGGCCGCGTGATGCCCCTCGACGTCGTCAACCGCCGGGTGGGCCGGCCCATCAATGTGGGGTCGCTTCCGGGCGCCATGCGCTTCGATCTCGCAGAGCCAGGCGCGCTGCCCGCAATGCTTCTGGTGGTGAACGAAGGCTCCGGCGATCTCGCCGTAATCCGCACGCGGACCGACTCGCTGCTCACAATGATTCCCGTGGGTTCCCACCCGCAGCGGGTCGCGGTGAAATTATTCTGATGGCGGAGGCTGGGTAAAGCAGGCTTCTCACGCAAAAGCATGCGAGGGAGAAGAGAGATTCATCGCACAAAAAACGTGCGCTGGAAAACCGTACCTCACTCCGCAGACTACGTTCGGAATGACGGAGAAAAGGAACCCTTGCAGAGAAGGGGCCGGGGCGAACCCCATGAGGAAAAGGAAAGACCAAGGGTGGTGCGCTTCGGGCGTTCGGCTTGTTTAGGGATTGAACCAGAACTTCACGGTCACGGTGATATGGGCAGCCACGGCTCGTCCGCCTTGCGTCGCGGGCGCGTATTCATACTGCTTTAGAGCGTCCAAGGCCGCCTGGCGCAGCGACACGGGTCCCCCGAGAATCTTCATGGTGCCAATGCGCCCGTCGGGTTCTACCAGCGCATCCACCCTCACATCTCCCGTAATGTATTCCCGCATCGCATCCGGGGGATAGACCGGGCTCGCCGACTTCAGCAGTTTCGGCGGCACCAGCGTTGTGTCGCTTGCCGCCGGTTCGGGCAGTGTGGCTTCTGCAATTGCAGAGGGAATCACTGTCGGCGCGTTTTTGCGAAGCGATCCGGCCGAGGCGCCCTTCTCCTTCGCACTAGCGCGCGCGGGTGACGCCGTGGGCGCTACCGGCTTTTTCACCTTCAGAGCCGCAGAGTTCGCTCGCGCAATGGCGTCGGGCGCGGGCGCTTCCGTATTTGGCGCATTCTCACTTTCAACGGTGCCACCCACCGGTTCGTCCGCGGGCTTCGTCGTCACGGCATCTGGGGAAGCAGCATTGGGCGTCGCTGCTGTGCGTGACGCCATCGCTGGTGCCGCGTGGGGGGCAACCCCGCTCTCCACTTTCTTGGAGTTCGCAGGATGGAGCCTTTGCGCGATCCCGCCGAGCGATGGAAGAGGCAGCCAGTTCATGTACCAGGCCCCGCAAAGCACAACGCCGAGCAGCAACCCGCTGAAAAGGGCCAGCCGAAACTTCCCGATCCCCACGCGTATGGGCTTGTAAATGTCGTACAGGGGCCGTCTTTCGTTCGCCGCTCCGGGTGCAGGCGCTGCGGAGAAATCCAGATTCGGTTTGGGCAGCAGGCAGTCGAGCGGATCGATCGCCTCCGAGTCTTTCGCACCGACCTCCTCGGCGGGGGTCATCTTGGGCAGCGCCATGCGAACCAGCGGCTTTGCCGCCACGTCCGGCGCCGCCTCGGCTGCTGCTTCTGGTGTTTTCCCACCTGTTGGAGCTGAGGCAACCGCAGGAGGATTTGGCGGTGGAGGCGGGGGCGCGGCCGGTCGCGCAGGTGGCGGGGCCGGTGGTTTGATCCGAGATTGTTCCACAGCCGCCGCCTCAGCCCTCTTGGCGGACTGTTGCAATGCCGCTTCCGCTTCTGCTTTCGCTGCCTCCGCCTTCGTTTGCAGCAATGAGCGGATCTGTTCTCGCAGAGACTCTACTTCCTGCTTCAACTCCGCGACGCCCTGCCCTTGCGTTGCCGTGGGCTTCGCAGGCGCATCGTCCACAGTCGCCTCCGCGGACTCCACTCTCTGCGCGGTCTCGAGCTGTGAGGGTGATGCAGTCTTCGCGGGAATCTCCAAGCCCCAAAAGTGCGGCGCGGGCTCCGTGAACTCGAGCTCGACGTAGCATTCCGTTGGCCGGAAGGTGCGCTTCCGGACCACCTGGCAAACCATTTCGCTGTTGGTTCTCTTATCGGTGAGGAAAAGCAGTTGGCCGGTGACGACGGCCGCGGCCAGCCGGATGACCGCGCCATTTTCCGAAATCAATACCGTTGCTGTGTCCTCGGAAAAAAGATCGCGCTGCCCCGAAGCCGAAGCCGGCCGCGCGCCCGCCACATTCACCGCGATTTCCAGCGCCAGCGGGTTTGCGCCGCTGGCCAGCGGCTGCAGCTTCGCTACGGTCTCTTCAGACGGAGGGATAGTATTGACTGCGGATTCCACGCGAATTTTCCCTCATGCCAGGGTTTCCGCCAGGTGCACGGCCGAGCATGCACCGGCACCCGTCCACGGTTAGCCCACCCCTTCTTATTTTTTCAAGTGGAGCATCCCCGCGCCATAGTACCCCGGGCACTTCGGCAGAAAAGTTGCCCAATGAGTAGCGTCCCCCCAACCACAGGCAACCGCGGTGCAAGATGGCCCTTGGTGAGTATCTAGTGCCGTTCCAACTTGTTCCAGCAAATCCCTTCGAGAATACTCACTCCGTGTTCGCGTCAGATGCTTGGACCGTCATTTGGCCGAAATAGTTGGAACGGCACTAGTGGCGAGAAATGCGCGCCGAGTCCATTTTCCGCAAATCCGATGCAGTTCTCACTCGGCGGGCTCGACGGCCCAGGCCGAATTCTCTTCTCCGAGATTGATTTCCAAAAACCCCTCCGCCGGCAAAACATCAATCGGCAAGCCTCCGTGCCACAAAGCCACGCCGATGGGGAATTTGCTCTTGCCCTTCAATTCCAGTTCTTCCTTGTGCACCGCGAGTTCCAGGGTGCGATCAAACGCCACCGCCGCGACGCTGGCCGGATTCAGCAAGCACACCCGCCCTTTTTCCACCGCGAACTCTTTCATCCGCCCGCGCTCCAGGTTCACCACGATGATGATTTCCTGCGCGGCGCCGATGGTGATGCGGAATTCGGGGTCCTCCAATTCCATGAGCTTGTCCGGAAAGCAGTCGACCCGCACCACAAAGCGCTCCTCCTCAAAACCGTAGCGCAATTCCCTTAAATAATACGTGCGTCCGTGCATGGCGGCGCCGCGGTGCTCCGGAGAAAAGACGCCCGCGCCCAACCACTCGAAGTAACTGGTGTCCCGCCCGTCCACTTTGACGTTGAGGAAAGTGGAAGGCGCCAGTTGGTAGGCACGTTCCGGCTGTCGCTTGATGGGCTTGGCGAGTTCTTCCGGCGCCACTTGTCCGAGCGCGAGATAGATTCCCGTAAGGTGCTTGCGAAAGAGGGCGTCAAATTCGGCGTCATTCGCGGTGCTGTGTTCCGGCCCATACCACCAACACCAGTCGCTGCCCTCCGCGGCGAGCAAGGACTCCTGCGCTTCTGCCAGTCCCGCGTCAGTGACGGGGTCCGACCAGCCCTTGTCGCGTGCTTCAAGGGCGTGGGCATAGGCTTCGCGGGCGTCCCAGAGCAAATCCCAGGCGGTGACGTCTTCCTGGTGGCCGATCCACACGTCAAAATTGGCATTAATCCAGGAGGCGGGGAAGATGCCTCCGGTGGTGGGAACGTCGCCGGCAGCGGCGATGGCCTCGCTGGCGGTGAGGGCGTGGATATCCTGGTCCTCGCTGATGCGGCGGTAAAACTCGCGCAGAAATTCCCGGCCATTTCCCGGGTAGTACTCCCAGGCATTTTCGCCATCCAGGAACAAACAGACGGTCAGCGGGTTCAGGCCCTTCACCGTTTCGCCGATGTGCCGCAGCCTGCTGTGCAGATCGGCTGCGGCCGCTTTGCTGTCCATGCGGCTATAAACAAAACCCACCAGGTCAGACAAGTGGTGATCGCGGAAGAGTCCTGTAATCCCGGTGCTCGCCGTCTGCACGCGCCACGGTTGGTATAGCTTTTCTGCATTCGCCGGTATCCCCGAAGAATCCCGGAAGAAACCCACATTCAACGTGCGGCCGAGCACGCCTTCATCCGTGCCGAACCACTGGAAACCCTCTTCCGCCGCAATAGCCAGGGCCTGGTCGGAGACCGATCCTTCCGAAGGCCACAGTCCCAGCGGTCTTTTCCCGAACACGCGCTCGTGATACTCCTTGGCCCGGCGCAACTGCTCCCGCGCATCTTCCGGCCTGCGAAAGGCGCGGCGCGGAATGGGCGTGCCGGGATTGGCGACTCTGGCGATGTCGGAATCGCACAGGAGTGGCAGGATGGGGTGGTAAAACGGCGTGGTGCTGATCTCGATCTGTCCCCGCGCCGCCGCTTCGCGGTACGCCGGCAGCACCAGCGCGATCAATTCCAACTGTTTGGCTTTCAGCGCCTCTTTGTCATGTTCCGAGAAGTCCTTGCCGCGGTTTGCCAACCGGCTCGCCACGGGGTCCTTCTTGAACCATTCTTCTTCCATCCAGGCGAGTTGCGACAGCACCTGCAAATCGCGCCAGTCCCTCGCCGTGAAGGTAATCAGCGCCTGTGCGCCTCCCGCGGGGCGCGACCATTCAAAAAGTTCCGCAAATCGGGGCCAGCGTGAGATCAGCCGCTCGTGGTTTACCTGAAAGGCGCGTCCCAGCAGTTCGCTCTTGTCTCCCCGGGTGAGGTTCTCGGTCTTCTTAAAGGCCAGCGCGAACCAGGGTTCATGGAATGTTCCGTTCGCGTACTCCTCCAGTTGCATGCACAGCGACGGCACCATGTTGAACGTGGCATGGAGGGAAGGAAATTCCTCGTACAGCTTCACCATGCCGTAGTAATCCTTGGTGGCGTGCAGCCGCGTCCAGGGCAACACATATAGCCCCGTCTCCGGATCACGGTATTGCGGCTGGTGCATGTGCCACAGCACCGCCAGGTTCACTCGATTCATCCGTGGTCTCTTTCCGTCACCCTCGGTGCAAACTCCGCGCGCAATCCAGGACTCGTGCGCTTAGGGGCGAGCTTCCTCTTCAACGAACCACTTTTCAACCTCGCCACCATGTTACACTCAGGCTTCCCGCCATGCGCATCCTGGACCGCTACATTGTTCTCGAAGTCATACGTCATGCGCTCCTGGGACTCATCATCTTCACCTTCGTTCTGTTCGTTCCCAAGCTGGTCCGCTTGATGGAGCTGTTTGTCCGCCACTCCGGCTCCGGATCGCAAATCGCGGTACTGTTCCTCTGCATCGTTCCCAACATCCTGGTCTTCACCATCCCCATGGCCGTTCTGATCGGCGTGCTCCTGGGCCTTGGCCGGATGTCCATGGACAGCGAAATCATCGCGCTGACGGCCCTGGGGATCAGCCGCAGGCGCATTCTCTGGCCCGTCGGCGTGCTCGCGGTGATCGGCGCCGCACTGACCCTGGTCATGACTTTGTGGCTCGCACCGTTGGCGATTCGGACCTTTCGCAGCATCGAAAGCGATTTGATCACTTCGCAAATCTCGTTTCAGGTGCAGCCACGCGTCTTCGACGAGCGCTTCCCGCACATGGTCCTCTACATCAATGATGTCTCCGCTAGCGGGACTCGCTGGAACGGCGTATTTCTTGCGGAAGCCGGAGGAGAAAGCGGCTCGCGCATTACCCTGGCGGAAAGTGCGATTGTAATTGCCGAACCCCGGCTGGGCAAGCTGGAGTTGCACCTGAATGGCGGTTCCACGCACGAATCTTCCGTTGCCGACGCCGAACACTATTCGGTCACCGCATTCGGCCGGAGCGACTGGCCCGTGGAGGTGAACGGCATGGCTCCGGCCAAGGAGCGCGAGCCCAGCAACCCGGAGCGATCGTTGCGCGACCTTTGGGGTGATCGCGGGAAGGGCTGGCGAGATGCGCGCGTGGAATTGCACCAGCGCTTTGCGTTTCCTGTGGCCTGCCTTGTTTTTGCTTTAATCGCCGTGCCGCTGGGCGCGCAGCCGCGCCGCGGCGGGCGCGCTGCGGGCTCCTTGCTCGCGGTGGTGGTGATCGCGGCGTATTATCTGCTGTTCATTGTGGGGGCGGGCCTGGCACGCCAGGGTGTTCTACAGCCTTCCGTGGGCATGTGGATCGCCAACGTCGTCCTTGCGCTTACCGGTGTGGCGCTTCTTCCGCGGATGGAGAGCTACCGCAGCGAAAGTCGGCGTCTCCTAGCCTGGGCACGGCTCGTGGCTTTCTGGCGTCTGCGGCGGCGGCGGAAAACGAGGGTCAAGGCCGCGGTTGTTCGCGCGGAAAATGGCTCTGCCCGAACCGAAGTCGCGCATCCCTCTTCTTCCAGCTTTCCGGGCATCGTGGATATCTACGTGCTGCGCCGCTTCTTCTACTATTTCGCCGTGATCATGGGCGTGTTCATCCTGCTGTTTGAGACCTTCACATTCTTCGAACTTCTTGACGATATCGCGCGCCACCACGTTCCTTTTCTGGTGGTTGTCAATTACTTCCGTTACCTGATTCCCTATCTCCTCTACCAGCTTTCGCCGCTGGGCGCGCTTGTGGCCGTGCTGGTTACTCTCGGTGTGCTCAGCAAGAACAATGAAATCGTGGCCTTCAAAGCCAGCGGCATCAGCCTTTACCGCATCGCTTTGCCGCTTCTCATGGCGGGCGTTGTCCTCGCCGGAGTGCTGCTCATCATGGACGACACCTATCTCCCCTACGCAAACCAGCGGCAGGATGCGCTGCGCAACCAGATCAAGGGCCGCCCCGCGCAGACCTACACGCGGCCGCAACGCTGGATCTTCGGGGAAAACACCAAGGTCTACAACTACGATTTCTTCGACTCCACGCAAAAACTCTTTGGCGGCCTCAGCGTGGTCGAACTGGACCCCGCGACCTTCGCGATGCGGCGGCGGGTTTACGCGGCGCGCGCGCGTTGGCTGGATACCGCGCAAACGTGGGTGCTGGAATCCGGTTGGGTCCGCGATTTCGCCGACGGAACGGTCCTGCGCTACGATCCCTTCAAGGTCACGACACTCGCTGAGCTTGTTGAGCCGCCCTCCTACTTCAATCGCGAAGTCATCCAGGCGTCTCAGATGAGCTGGCGGGATCTCCGCCGGTACATCGCGGGGCTGCAGCGTGCCGGGTTCGACGTGTCTTCCCTCACCGTGCAGTGGCACAAAAAGCTGGCTTACCCACTGATTGCTCCGATCAGCATGATGCTGGCAATTCCCTTTGCGCTATTGGTGGGTAGCCGTGGCGCTGTTGGAGGCGTCGCTCTGGGGGTCGCCATTGGCATCGTGTATTGGGCTATCTCCGCGCTGCTGGAAGCGATGGGCGGCATCGGCCAGCTTCCACCACTTATGTCTGCATGGTCGCCTGACCTGATGTTCTTTTTTGTCGGGCTATACTTCTTCTTCAAGATGCCCACGTGATGCGCTTCGCGCGGTAGCCCGGACTTTCCTGGAGGAAGGGGTGCGGGAAAAGCGGTGTTTTGGTCACCGCAGGCCAGGACGAGTCACAGGCTATGGAGAAACGGGTGCAACCTGGAGTTTCAAGTTGCACCCGGGATTCTGTGAGCAAGACAAGGCATTCCCGTAGATCGTCCGTCAGATTGCGACGAATTCAGGGGCTAGTGCTTAAGAGTGGCCAGCTTACTATATTTGTCCTCCATGGCCTTGCTATGGCTCCAATCGGGGACATGAATCGCTGTGTCATAATGACGGTGATTCCCCAAATTGTGGGGCACCTTGCAGGGCAGGGATGCCCCTGGGTATGCGCTTGTACCAGTCAAATCGGTGATCATGTAGGCCGACGAGTCACATACGATTGGTCCGTTCCCATTCGACCGGAATGTGACGCCCGAAAAATCCACACTGGAACTGACCAACACCAGGATTCCCGGGCCGCCATTCTGTGAGATGTCCGCGCCCCGCAGGAAGGCTTCGGAGTTGCCATCGATCCGCAAGCCCGCCCGCGAAGGATTCGAGCTGAATCCGTTGTGAGTGATTGTGGTGTCACCATAGAAGTATGCTTGGCTATTGGCGTAAACATCGATGCCGACGTCCTTGTGGTTCAATATCTGCACGCCCGCATCGCCAGTATAGAAAGTCAGTTGGCTTCCAAAGGCTGCAGAAACGCCCGTGGAACCGTTTGACTGAATGAGGACGGGTGTCCACCCCGGAACGACGTTCCCGCCAAGGATTGACAACTCTGCGTTCTCTTGAAGGGAAATACCACCGGTTTCGTTGCCCTCGATCACGAGTGGCCCCCAGAGTCCGAGAAGGAGGCCTCTGGCCCCGCCACGGAAATCAATCCCGAAGCCGGAGGTAAACGGTGAGTTCGGTACCGCCTTGTTTGAACTTAGTTGGAGATCAGCGGACAGTTTGCACCGAATTGCAGCAGTAGAGGCAATGGGTGCTCCGGGACTCCGGTGGTAGGATTTCGGTTTACGAAGACTGAAAACTTACCTCAAGGAGA
>Ga0187854_10000493_pt1 | contig 50157 bp, 49 predicted proteins | sample June2016WEW_6_15_FD_132445 | JGI IMG/M metagenome (GOLD analysis project Ga0187854, IMG submission 132445) | Peatland microbial communities from SPRUCE experiment site at the Marcell Experimental Forest, Minnesota, USA - June2016WEW_6_150 | ecosystem: Environmental > Terrestrial > Soil >... | reverse complement strand
GAGTCCTTTTTCGTCGAGGTGTGAGCCCATGGTAACAATGGCCACCGGGCTGTTAGCATCACCTGAGATAAAGTCTCCTTTGACTTTCGGCCATCCACTTGCTGGTGATTTCTTGTCTGCCATATCAGCCCACCTTGATTAGCTGGAACGCAATGATTCCGGCAATGAATAGTCCGATTGCAAGCCCGTACCAGAATGAGGTAATACTGCCAGCGATTGCAAGACCATGTTCCCTGTTGGGGAATGATGCAAGGAAGTTACCTTCACCTGAGAGCATGTTAACAAGATCGTCACTTGTTGCTTCAAGGACAGCGACCTTCTCAAGCACGGGTGCGAGTGATTCTCCTGCGGAGGTCACGACCCCGATCATGGGATCAGCAACAAGCCCGAATTCCGGAAGTACCAGAACGTATGCCATTTAGTGTCCCTCCATTTCAGGAATCGGCTTTGCATCAAGCCATGCAGCGGCGTCGCGCTTTGACAGGCAGATATACTGGTTGTAGGCATATGCCCATCCGACAATCGCAACGACCAGGGATATAATTGCTGACCCTGCGCTGATGAGCGCAAAGGACATAATTGCAGCGACGATCATGCTTAAAAAACCACATTCTGCGGTCAACATGAGCATCCTGTCCTGTTTCCATCCAGGTCCCAGGCATGCATTGAACGGGTGCTGGATTGCGATTGCTCCCAGAAGGAATGCAACGGCGATAAGTCCGCCACCGATGAATGAAATCTGGTTAGAACTTACGGTCATACCAAGCATAGAAACCGAACCTGTGGTCAGACCGGCGAAAGTGAATCCACCGGTGATCAGCGCTGCGAATCCCATAAGGGTCAGAGCACCAACAACTGCCATTTCGGTAAGTGCCTGGACCATTGCCGGGATCTTCATGTTCAGGATATTATTGGAGATATACCCGAGAATGAACCCGATAACAGCCGCAAGAACAAGTGCAACGAGTGGAGCTGCCATACCGAATTTGGTGGCAAGCAGCATTGCCATAACACCAGAACCGAAGGCGATCATACCTGCTGATGGCACACCGGTACCAATACCATAACTGCACAATACCTTGATGGTGTGACTCCCCCAGATCAATGCGGAAACAACCGCAAGGCCCCCGAAGAATGCGAACATCTCGGTGTTGGTGAGCACATTGAGGTACGTCAGGTAGAGACACACAAGTGTGCTAACGAGTCCCGCGATCATAATCTTAGTATGCGGGACACCCCCTTCAATTACTTCAACTTTTACTGTCATCTTCAACACCTCATAGTGCAACGATCAGGATCGCCACAAACCCGCAAAGTGCTGATGCGACAGCGGATGCAACGATTGACCGTGGCCAGCGCTTGAACTTCGGGTCGTGTGGTCCTTCAATAGTTCCTGTGATGTTGTATGCGGTCAGCACTGCGTTCACGAGGAACAGGCCAACGGCGAACATTCCTGCGGCTGCGACTGCAATTGGCATCACCTGCGTTGCGGGAATACCCATTAAAGCCGGAAGCTTTGCCTCATAGAGACGAAGAAGCTGCAGGTAGATGAGCGTACCGCCAGCGCCCCCAAGGAAACCTCCGGTGACGCCTCCGACAAATGATACGAATGGCAGACCATGACCCTCAGTTCCCTGGGATTTGAATTCAGCCTGTGTGTCTCCGGTGATGGGGTCTTTTGCGACTTTACCTGATGCTGAAGGGATACCCATCCCGAACACATAGACGAAGTTCACCATCATACAGGTGATTGCCATCATCAGCCCGCCACCAACTCCACCCGTGACTATCGCAACGACTTGTCCTTGTTCGGCAGCCCATGCACCGCCGAAGAGTCCTGCAAGACCTGCACCAGCTGCAAGCATCGCGACACCGGTTGCGATACCTGGTGCCTGACCCATTGCTGCCGGAGCACCACCGACAGGTATGAAGTGAGTACCGAATCCAATCAGGATACCGCCGATGGTAACGCCGATGAGAGCCATAAGACCCAGGCCCGGAGAAACATACCAGCAGAGTGCGAGGATGATGAGAAGCATGACGACACCAACCGCCATCGCGGTCGGGTTCATTGCGCCTCCTGCCTGTGGTTTTGCTGCGACTGCGGTCATGATGCCACCTTGGCTTCCATGTATGGACCGTAATTCTTGCGTGCCCAGACTTCAATGTACCTGTCGACAACGGTGAAGATGAGGATCATCAGGATACCGACAACGATTGCACCCCACCCGGCACTGATTTTATCAAAGAGAATTGTTCTCCATAGTTCCAAGAATACAATCAGACCGAAGCAGATACCCGATGCTGAACCACCGATCTTATGGGTGAAAAACCCATTGTCCAGTGAGTTGCGTTCACCGGCTTCAGCATAACGGACGATGTTTCCCGATGCTGAGATTGGCACACCAGCACCAAACTTCTGGTTCTGGTACTGGCGTTCCTTTCCATAGTACGGGTTGCCTGTCGCAGAGCCTGCTGCACCGAGTGCAATACCCCAGATCAGACCGAGCAGCGGCAGCGGGAACGGGTGTCCCAGTGCACCGTTGATCAGGTGACAGAGTGTTACGACGCAGAATACTGCGATGAAGGCATGTGCCATGGTGACCGATGTCATGGACTTAAGGATGTCCACGTAGACCGGTTGCCCGAACTTGGCGAGACTTGCTGTCCTGCCAAGATACGCGGTGGTTGCATACACGCCCTGTACGAGGACCGCCAGAACACTGCCAATGACGATCGCAAGAACCGCGTTTACCTGCATCGCCATAAAAGCCCATGCCAGCCCTGCTCCCAGTGCACACCAAAGACCGTATGCTGGGGGTTCACCGGCGACCGCCTTGTTGAAGATGCGGTGCAGGAAACCCATCTGCGGAGCGAGCTGAACCTGTGAGTTCGGGTCACCTTGTGAACCGATGTTGGATTCAGTGTCTTCTGCAGAACCGGCTACGGTGGCAAGAGCTCCTGTCAATGCAGTAATTCCAATGCCAAATATAATATTAGCTACCATTTAGCCTCCTCCCTACGTGCTTATACACGAGAGTATTCAAAATGCAATGCCACGCACATTGAGTTAAAACTCTTTGTGGTTAGTGTAAATTTAGTGAGATCTTAATTAAAAGGTTTCGAAACTTAATTTCCGAGATTGCACTATAAAATGCCCGAATTATAAAACAAGCGTTGATATCGAATTATTTAATCATGTAAATTTACTTTAATGAAAAAAAAGTTTAGTTGATAAGATTATCTCCAAAGCTGAGTTCTTTACCTATTCTGGTAGGGATTAGTTATGTAGATAATAACCGGTTAATAATTCGTGCATGTTCGAACGAAATGATGGAACAAGCCGGAAAAAAAACATATTTCACTACATCAGGACTCGTTCCGGACATTGCGATCCGGCAGGTTTTACCTTTTGTACCCCCCCAGCGCCTTGTCATGATCGTTCTGCCCTTGTCCTGTTGAAGTTCAATCCTGTTTTTTTAACGTTCGCAAAGCATGCACGGGCCCTGTAACACTTGAAAATCCTGGTGCCCTTCATCAGGACGTTTTTCAAAAGGAACAACGAAATCATCGTTCTTGAAAAGGGTGGAGGCGAGCATTCCGGTAATAGTCCGGTGATTGATTCGCTCTCCTGCTTTCTCTGCCGTTTTATTTTGGGAGCCGAAGGGGAACAGAGATTTTGAGTAAATTAAAATAATTTAGATATCAAAACAAGAATTGTGAATCGTTCTCTGACCAGTGAATTGTACTCTCTTATTCATCCAGAGCACGTCAGAAAAAGACCGGTATTGGCGGTTTATCTGATGTGAACATATTTCAGAATGATCTATCGAAAAAACGTAGGTTATCTGATTTTTTATTGTGAAACTACCTTATGCATCAACGCCATAATCCCCGGTTTAACCACCTTTTTGGATTTTGAGGGGAACGCAGACATCTCCATCATCGGTAATTCAAACATTTCCTTGTTGAACCGGTCGTTTATTTCATCAAATATCCGCTTGTAGGCGACACAGTGAGAATCTACGCCCCGGATTTCACCGGGTGTCGGAGCCATGGCATTATAGGGACATCCTCCCCGGCAGTATTTTATATGCCGGCACTCCCCGCAGGCAGTGTCTACATAATCCTTAAACCGGCCCATCAGTTTCCCTGCTTCCGACTGCATAAGGTCATTCATGCCAGGATGATCCCGCACGTTACCCATAACGTATTCCGGCATCCCGACAAAGCGATAACATGGGTAAATGCTCCCCTCAGGCCCGACTGCAAACGTACTTCCCATACAATCTACGAATGTGCAGACAGTCCCCCTGCGGGTGAACACGCACCGGCACAGGTCGTTGATATTCATTACGTCGATTTCATGCATGTGCTCGAGGGACTTGTCCAGCAAAAAGACCAGCAGGTCCCCATATTCCTCCGGGGGGAGAGCCCACTGCCCGGGATTTTCAGATCGCAGTGAGGGTAATGCAGGGTGCAACTTTAACGTAAAACCATTCTTTAGGAAGAACTCAAAAATCTCCTGACGGTACTTAATTGATTTGTTGGTAAATGTGCAGATAAACCTGACGTTAAGACCATGAGCCTTTGCGATACCGTAACCTCTCATGGTCTTTTCATAGTAGCCTGCTCCCCGCTGCGAATCAGTAATGGTTTCCGGGCCGTCAATACTGGAACCGATAGGCACATGGTACTCAGCTAGGATCCGGGCAATTTCCGGAGTCATCCTCCAGAGATTTGTCTGCATGGCAAACTCCGGATTCAGAAGATGCAACTCATGAGAGAGCAAGGGTAGTGCCTGCCGGTAAAACTCCGGGCCGGCAAGGAGCGGCTCGCCACCATGGAAGGTGAAGGTAACCCGGTCATTCCGGAAATCCTTTAGCCAGGTAACAACGTCCCTGATGGTGTCAATGCTCATGATCGGCGATCCCTCTTCCGAACTCCAGCAATAACTGCATTTGGAAGGACAACCGAGGGTCGGGATGAGCATGATATGAAAGGGATTTTTCATTACCCTTTTTTTACCTTTCTTTACTGTATAATTGTTTTCATATTTCCTATGAGGGATTGAAAGCGGATACGAATGAGGCACTGGGGCCACGGGACCATTTGGGGAAAAACTGCTCCCGGTATGCTGCAGTGACATCCCATTTCCCTCTGAAGGGAATCGATATTTGTCAAAAAAAGAAGGGCCGGTTATCCTTTATCTCATAGGGTCCCAATTCCAAATCCCGCTGATGGGGTGCCGGTGGGAGTGGTTGTGCCGGACTATGCTGAACCTGCCGATGTACGGATGCCATAGTGGGCTTTGATGGCATCCCTCATATCCTTCCTGAACTGCTGCCAGAGGGTCTTGAGCTCTGCATTGACGGTTTTTAGTCCCCCTTCTTGTCTTTGGCTGTTAAGGCGGTTTCAAAGGCGGTGCGCTGGCTGCTGATAGTCAAGAGCGTGTTCTGGCATGTCGTGGTGTCAATCCCGTATTTGTTGAGGATTGAGATCATGCTGGTTGCCATTGCACGTTCGTATCGGAATCGCTGCAGCCTGTATTGCTGGTGGTTGTTCCAGAGATCGTCGTTGAGTCCCTGATCGATCGCGTGGCTGCTCGTTGCCTGCCCGGCTGGTGCGGCTGCCGTCGGAAGTACTAATATGCTGAAAAGACAGAACGCAACGAATGCGCTTTTTAATAATTGTTTTTGTGTTCTTGATGTCTCTCCTTCTTGTTCTCGTAACGGGTGCTCTCCGCATCCTGATCCAAGGTTTATTTGAGGAAGATATGTATTCATAAACTAGTGGCGCTACGGGCTGTATAAACGTGCGGGGAACCGCATAACCAGCAGGTTAAACAGAGAGAACCGGTGAACACGGGACTGCTCCCACCTGCCTGCTAAGGGTTACCCACCGGTTTTTTAGCCTGCAGAACAACACTACCTTGATACATCCTGATACGCAGTGTCAGGAGGACGTCCGGGTGTGTTTATCCGTGGCCGAAAAAAAGACAGTCTCCATCTCATCGGATCCCGTTTTCCTGGAAGAACTATCTGAATACCTCGAGGTTCTTTCAAATCCCCTGCGGCTGAAGATCCTCAAATTCATCGAGCGTGAACCCCGGGAGATCACGGCGATAGCCGAACATGTCGGCATGACCTACCAGAACACTAAAAAACATCTCGATCGCCTGGTCAGCACCTGCCTTGTACAGCGGGCAGCCGGGTTTGGAAGGGAAACGGACCGTGGGATTGCCCCGGTGTGGAAATATTCCCTTGCGGAAGGGGGCCTTGAGAACCTTACCCGGACGCTGGGCATCTTTTCAAGTATTGCGACGCCTCTTGGATACAACGATATCCGGGAGCGGATCCAGACCGTGCGATCAGCGCTCAATGAGAGTGGTGACCATGCGGGGCCTGTCCTATACGTGATCGGTGGTGTTGCAGACGGGAAGTCGTTTATCCTGAAAAAAGACCGCATCCCGATGGGACGCGAGGATCCTCATCACCCCCCCGCAAACGATGAGAGTATGGTCATCCTTCCGGACGAGTACCGGGCGGTGACAAGAATTACAAAACCCCACGCTGTCCTGATCCGGACAGTTGAATCCTGGCAGATCGAGGATAATGCAAGCACCGGAGGAACGTTTGTCAACTCCCGGCGGCTGGATCCGCTGAAGAGGACTCCCCTGGCAAACGGCGATGTGATTGACCTGTCTGTCGGCGAGAATTCTGCGCGGTTTTTGTTTATTTCGGATGAGTGAAAGGGCATGGGAAAGGACAACCAAAGGATACCCGCCAGCTGCATACAACGCTCTGCCGTACAGGTGATTATTGTTCTCCTGTACCTTTCGGTGCTGACGCTCATGGTTGTGCCGGCTGCGGCTATCACCTCGCCAGAGAATGTGGGCAGGGTAAAAGACGCGGCCGGGTCCGCTGGCAGCGTGTCCATCCGGGACCCGGGGACGGGAACACCCCAGGTATCTGCTGCGTCGGACAGTCCCATCAAAGTGCGACCGAGCCTGACATTGACCCCTGCACGGCAAAACAGGACATCCCTTCTCCAGGCAATTGCAAAAAGTGCCGCTGAGCGGCCGAAAGTGACGGTACCGGCATTCTGGTTTATTCTTATTGTCGCTATCGCTTTCATCGGGCTTGGCGCTATCCTGTACATCCTCCTCCGCAGCGGGACAGGATTGAATGGGGAACGCGGGAAAAACGAAAAAGAACCCCTGGGTCATACAACCGTAATCGGGACGCCCCCGGTTGCGGAGGCAGGAGTTGGAACAGCCCCCGGTTACCCGGAGCCTGCAGTACCGTTCCCCCAGTCGCTGGAGAAACGATTCCTCAATCCGGTGTTTATCGGGGAAGGAGGACTTGCCCGGGTCTTCCGGGCACAAAATGCCAAGACACAGCAGACCGTCGCTGTCAAGATACCGGTAAGGTTTGATGAGATTACCGGTACCCATTTCACCCGCGACATTGTCTTCTGGCAAGGCCTCGAGCATGAAAATATCATCCGGATCTACTCCTCCAATATCCTCCCCGTTCCTTTTATTGAGATGGAATACGCACCTTCATCCCTTGCTGCCCTTCCCCTCCCGCTGCCGGAGGAGAAAGCGATCGGGATGATCCTGGGTATCGCACGCGGGCTTGCCTACGCCCACAGCAAAGGGATCGTGCACCGGGATATCAAGCCGGAGAATATCCTGCTCGCTTCAGACGGTACCCCGAAAATTACCGATTGGGGTCTTGGCAAGGCCATTGGTGATACCCGTCAGTCCAGTATGATCGGTTTCTCACCGGCATATGCTGCCCCGGAACAGATCGAACCTCACCGGTACGGCAGGCCCGGGCCGGCAACGGACATCTACCAGCTTGGCATGCTCCTGTACGAGATGCTGACCGGCTCAGTTGCATTCGCCGGCGAGGGATTGCATGACCTTAACCTGGCAATCCTGAACGATCCCCCGTCCCTCCCTTCATGGCAGGGCACTCATGAGAAAGAACTCAGGGCAATTATTATGAAATGCCTTGCGAAACGACCGGAAGAACGGTACGATTCGGTTGCAGACCTGATCCGGGATCTCGAATCACTGGACAGGAGTTCGTAAACGGCATGCACAGACGAAAAAGAAGGGTATTGTCCCGGGCCGGTTCGGAACCTGTTATTCTGCTATAAATTTCTGTACGTTAAATTCCCGGCATATCCGGGGGTATATAGAATTTGATCAGAAACAGGAATAAAAAAAAGTGTTTTGATGTGATCTTACCTTGCGGGTATGATCAGTGAGCGCTCCCCGGCGGGCATGAACTCGCGGATTGCACCCTTTGCGAACTCGCGGCGGACTTCTGAGAAGTCGAACTTGAGCGACGGGTCGGCGAATGTAATTTTCATCAGGGGGGATAGGGTCCATGCATCTCCGCGTGCAATGTGTGCAGCACCGGCGATTGCGGCGTACTCTCCCTGGTGACCGACGTTCATTGCATAGTTCGGGTAGTTCGGTCCACGGAGTTCTGCGACTAATCCCTCGTCGGGACGGATCGACATGGAGTTTGCGGAACCGCACTGGTCCTGCAGGTCGTAGCCGAAGAAGCCGAGACGTGACCAGCCTTCCTTGTGCATGAGCATGGACAGGTACCAGCCGTTCAGGCCTGCGTTGCCATTTGCCGTTCCAAGTGCAACGGAGATACCCGATGCTGCTGCAAGGACGGATGCACGCTGGGAACCGCCGAAGTGGCTCTCGAGAGCGGTCGGGTAGGTTTCGTACTGCTCCATACCGTAGAGGTTGACCTCGGTTGCAATGTCGCTGACGACTTCCTGGGTCGCCTTTGCCTTTGCAATGCCACCGTGTTTCTTCTTGACGTAGTCTATACCGTACTGGGTGTAGTCGTCAAGGATGTTGTCGGTGTATGCAGCGGTTGCATACTGGGTGAACCCGACACCACCGGACATGTAGGATCCGAGCCAGATCTGGTCGAAGAGCATCGTGCCTGCTGCCACGATCTCCAGGGATGACCGTAATGGGTCGTTGGGGTACTTGCGGTCTGACTGGATCATGTCGGCGAAGTGGCCGAACTTGATGCCACCGGGCTCGTTCGGGCCCCGTGCACGGCGGGCGGGCAGGATGTCTGCCATCTGGATGACACCGGCGTGCTTTGCGGCGAATGCAAGGTCAGCGACTGCTGCCTCACCGGCGCACATCTTGTAGGCCCCGATGAAGGACATACCGAGCTGCATTGCAGACCAGCGTGAGGTGGTACCGCCATCGCACGTCCTGCTGACGATAGTGGGGATGTGTATGGCCTGCCACATCGACTTGCCGACTGCTGCTTTCAGCTGTGCCGCCATCTTGGCCGGGAAGAGCTTGTCGATGGGGAGGACGAACTGGGGCTCGAGGTCGTCAGCCATCTCGTCGTCTCCTGTGAATACCTTAACGTAACAGTCGTCCGTGAGTGCCGGGTGGGTCTCAACCATGTGTTCCTGAACGACGGCTGCACCGGGCATAGCGTGGTTAATCACGTGGAGGTACTCGTTGATGGTCTCGGGGGTGACTTCCTTGCCCAGACGCTTCTGGAGCGTGCCGTGGGCGAGGTCAAGTCCGACGATGATCGTCCTTCTGATATCATCCCACATCTGCTGCATCGCGGCGTTGTTGACGAAGTGCAGGTCATCGCCTTCCACAAAGACTCCGGTGGTGCTGACTTCGTAGGTTGTCAGCTGGCGCTGGCCGAGCGGGATACCGCCACAGTGGCAGCGCTTGGGGTCGTACCCGGAAATACCACGGTCCATCGCGACTTTCTGACCTTCCTTCATGAACTCGACTTTTCTCGGGGACTGCTCAAGACCCTTGCGCAGGAAGACGGTGTTCATCGCCTGGGGGTCTTCGGCAAACTTTGTCTTCATTGCCTTGAGGAAGAGCTTCTGGGTCCTTTCGATCTTTGCTGATTTTGCCATGTTCAGGCCTCCTTGGGCATGAAGCCGTATTTAACTCTCAGTTCATGGATGCGGGTTATGTACTCGACATATTCGGGGTCGTCACGGAATCCCGTGCCTACCATTGAGTGGTACATGGTGGTATGTGCCTTGAGCCACTTTGCGTCCTGTGCCTTGCCGACCTTGACTTCTGTATCAAGGGGTACGCCGACCTGGTCCTTGATGTACTTGATTATGCCGGTCTTCTTGTCGATGACAAAGCGCTGGAGCATGTCGAACATCATGCCGTTCTCGTCAAGACGGAGCGAGTGCCCGTGCACCGTGCAGCCACGGATACCGGTGAGTGCTGCGTCAAAGAGCTCGGTGCTGATCAGTTCCTTTGCATATTTCTCGAGGTCGCGTTCGCGGCACTCGACGATCTGACGCCCGGACAGGGTACCTGGGTCAATGCCGCGGAAGCGGTATGACTCGAGCCAGCTTCTCTGGTAGGGCTGGCAGGGCGCGTTGTACATCGAGTCGGTGAACTGGATGTAGCGGATGCGGTCGCCGGCCTTTGCGCCATCGGTCGGGGTCACGAGCTTGCGGATTGGGCAAGCGGGTTCCTGCTGCTCAGCGAGCGGCGGGTGTGCGCTGGGATAGGCTGAGCCGGGAGCTCTGTGTCCCATAACGAGGACGACGTCCTTGTCACTGATATCTCGAAGTTTTTCCAGCTTGTGGTTCGGGTCCATCTGCTTGCGCCTGTTCTCGGCGATCTGAGTCTGGCCGGGACCATACTGGGGTTTATATGCCATTCTTTTATCACTCCAATGTTTCCTTCTTTTTCACGATTCTCATTACTGACGAAATGACTTCCGCCATCTTCTCGCGTGTTGGGGTCTGACCCCGGGTTACGCCGCTCACGATGGCCATCACCGTACCTTTTGTACGGATCTTGTCAGCGGGGGGCATCACCACGGATGTCTTCACTCCCTCCTTTGCGAGATCCTCATAATCAATCGGGGCCTGGGAAACCACAACCGCCTTCACATCACAGGCCTGGAGTATAAACCTGACCTTCTGGACGACATGGGAACGTACGTTCCCATGGTGAAGGATGGCGACTTTGTGTTTCTCGATCTGCACGATCTCTTTATCGGTAAGCCCAAATGAAGCGCCGAGGACACCACCTGCTAGTTTTGGTGCGTCCGGCGGCACGCCGCTGCCGGCATACAGTACCAGCGTACTGATGCTGTATTCGACGCCCTGTTGCCTGAGGCCTGAGGTGATATCGCACACCGGCTTTGTCACGTGGCGGCGTCCGGGAGACATCCCGACCACGATGACATCCGGGTACCGGCACTCGGAGATGGTGCCCCGTTGGGCAATCCCGCCTCCTTTACCCATGCCCATCGCCTCGCGGCAGTCAACAACCTGGGTTACTCGTCCTATCGGCATGATTATATGGTTCCCTGAAGGATTACGGGCTTGGACTTGCTTTTTGGATCAGCAAGTCCGATGATCATTTTGTCCGCGTCCGGGCCATACTTGCAGTAATCGACAAGGGATGGTTCGGTTTTCATGAACCTGCCTTCCTGGATATAGAAACTATAGTCCGTGAAGACCGGCGTGCACGCGGCTTGCAGTGCGGGGATGACCTCGCGGTTCTCAAGCTCGAGCAGTATGGTGCCCACATGAACCTGCAATTCGAATTCTTCGTCCCCGACATGGATCTTCTTCCTCATGGTATGAGGATTGGCGAGTCCTTTGGCGGGTCCGTAATCAACTATTGCGGGGAGGCGTGGTCCGTTCAGGACCATGCGCCGGACTCCGGCAACAGAACAAATCTGGTTCAGCAGGTGCTCGGTAGTCTCCGGGCTAAGCAACCGCTCGGTGACAATCCTGCACTGGGGGAACGTGGCTTCGGTCATTTTTGTCCGTGGGGGGTTTATACACCCTTGGCAACTGCCTGGATCGGCTTCTTGAATGCATCGAGCTGCCCGAAGGTGTCCTGGTAAATCTTTGAGGTCTGTTCGGGGCCGAACATCTGGGTACCTGCATCAAGACAGCAGGCTGCGACGATACAGGGCATACCGACGCCGGCTGCGTGACGGGTAACGACGTGGTTACCGTTGAAACCGCCGGGGCCGCCGCCACCGTAGATCGAGTGGCTGAAGAACGAGAAACCGACAGCGACACCCATGGTACGACCGAAGTCGGAGCCGGGGAGGCCGGTCTCGTGCTCGACCAGGTCGTTGAAGTAGAGCAGGGTCGCGGATACTGCCTGAGCGAACCGCCCTGCACCACAGTTGACCATGGTTGCTGCAAGGGTTCCGGCGGATGTGTAAGCATTCCACATCATCGGGTCCTTGGTGTCGTAGAAGATGTAGCCGCTCTTGCCCTTCTTGCCTGCCTTGATGACTTTATCTTCAATGGCACGCTCGACAAGGCTCTGCACGACAGTACCGATGGTACCGGTCTTGCCGTTTGCCTTGACAAGGTCGTAGACGAGGTTGTTTGCGTTTAAGCCCTGGTATGCATAGAGCAGGAGCTGGGCACGCTCGAACGGGCCGATTGCCATACCCATCTCGAACTCCCCGGCCTGTTCAAAGGTCGAGCAGAGTGCTGCACCCTGCATGGCATTCCGGTGGGTCATCATCGCCGCATGGTTTGCGGGAATGTTGCGGAGTGCGTAGCCGAGACCTTCGTTGTTCTGCGGGATGGACATGATGGTAACAATGTTGCCGCCATCCATGGACATGGTCTGCGGGTAGGTTCCCCAGACTGCACTCTTGACGTATGACCCGTCGAACATGCCGACTTTGTACTGGTCAACCAGTGCATACGTGGTGGCTGCCGCAACGGCGGTTGATGCCGCATCGTATGTTGCTGCTGCCTCAAGGCGTGCACTCGGGACCTCGACCAGGATCATCTTGCCGCCGCCGATCTTGGTGATCTTGGTGTTGTCACCGTCGGTGACCTGGACCATTTCCTTGATCTTGGCTGAGAGTGCGTCACAGTCCTTGACAACGCTGCAGTTCATGCTGTTGCCGAGGATCTGGTTCGACTTGCCGCCAAACTTTCCGGTCTTTAAGGCTTCCTCGATACCGGCAAAGTTGACTGCCACCGTCCTCTTGGTGAGGTCGATGACATTCAGTGCACCCTTGTTGACCAGCGGGCTGATCTTGTCCAGAGTGACATTGCTCTTTAAAAGTTTACCCTCATCATCGTAAAGGTCTATTGTGTCTTTCTGTTTCATCTAAATTCCTCTAAATTTCAATTTAAGCACGATACAGTACTGTCTCTGAACGATAGTATTCACTCTGTGAGAATACTGGAAATCAATGAAAGTCGCTATTGCACGTCCCCTAAATCGGGACATGAAATAATACCCAATTTCGCCATATAAGCATTACGATTTGGTACAGGTAATTAATTTTATAGAACACAAAAAATAATAATTCAGAATGAAGGAATGTTCAAATATATCTTATAAATTACAATTCATCGTTTTACGCAGTATTACCAAAATAGAAAAAAGTAGCACAAGTTGTTATATCTGTTATAAATTTTCTTGATTTTTCTGTGCGCTCCCTGTAAAAAGGGTGAGGGTAAAGGATGTCCCAGGGGCACGGTTGAACCGGATCTTCCTCACATGATTTGCAGTGCGTTCTCTCGTTTAAAAAAAGGATGATCAGATCTTTTTGTACAGATTGCCGTATATGATCTGTCCTTTCTTCTTCTTATGACGCTCACCGGTGTCACCGATATAATGGGCAAATTTTCCCTTAATACCATCGACTTCCATATCCACTTCACCGGCTGGTTTGAAACCAGGCATCATAACGTCAATAGTGCCAAAGACAAAGATGGTACCATCGACCATCTGCCCGCCGATTTTGGTCTTGGCGTTTCCTTTGATAATGACTTTCCCTCCTTCGGCATGGGTACAGACATGCACATCTACATTGCCGTTTATGATCATCTCGCCGCCGAGCATGTACATGCCGATGTCAGAACCGGCATTTCCTTTCACGAGGATCTTACCGCCTGTCATGCCGCGCCAGTCACCGCGGTACGCGGCTCCAAGGTAGTTTCCTGCATTACCTTCAATGGTGAGTTCGCCGCCTTTCATGGCAGTTCCGGCAAAAGCCTCAACATTGCCTTTGACCAGCATCTTGCCGCCGGTCATCCAGCCACCGGCATACTGGTCTGTGCTGCCTTCGACGACAAGTTCTCCTGCGCTCATTTTAAAGCCGAGATACTTGACCTTCTTCACATCGCCTTTGACAACAATCTTCGTGTCAGCAGCGGTTGCACCTGCATTCCCGCTGATTTCAAAATACTTACCAAGAGTTGAGGTTACATTTCCTTCGTATACGTGAAGGTCGCCAATCTGTGCCGCAGTTTTTCCTGCAAATGCATCGGGAGATACATTGTCCGCCTCAAGATAGAGTGCTGGCGGGTTCTTCATGGTAATAGTTACGGTTTCCATGGTCCACACCTACACCTGTGTTGCATCAACTTCGAGCGCATACGGGTTGGGGACAAAGTGGTGTCCGAGCGCTTCGTAGTTCGCCTGTGTCATGCTGTAATATTTCAGGAATTTTTCGTTGATATCACGCATGACCTGCGGGTTATCCTTCACTTTTGCATTCACCCAGAGCGTACGCTTGTTGCCGTTGCTGATCAGTTCTCCGTTTGTGATGACCTCGACACCGCACTTGAAGACGTGCGCACAACGCGTGAACGCCTTTTCAATATCCTCAGGATTTGCCACCGGTTTGTCCGGGTTGAAGTTATAGACGGCAATATCGGCATCCATGCCCGGTTTCAGGCCACCGCACATACCGGAAAGTCCCAGTGATTTTGCCGGCCCGGCCCGGGTCATCTGGGCAAGCTCGTAAAGCGAGATCTCGCGGTCGAGTGTTCCGATGCTGGTTTGTGAAAGAACCTTGTCCTTGTGCTTGAACGCATTGATCTGTGCTTCACGGGCCTTGGCTGACATCAGCCACTTGATAACCCGCGGGTACCGGGTGAACGGTCCTGCGTTGGGGTGGTCGGTGGTGATGTAACAGCGCATCGGGTCTTTCATCATCAGGGCAATTTCAAGACCAATCGCCCACTGGATGGCACAGACCGAGATGCTCGGACTGTAGATATAGGGAACGACCCCGGATCCGGTCTCAACCTCCACATCGATGTTTGCCCATTTCAGGTGGTTAAGGCCGGTCAGGTGGTGCTCGAACGGACCGTCCGCGGTCATGGTCGTGGTCTCATCGAGGGTTACGTTGCCGGTGTCAATAGTGATATTCTTGTTCTTGTTGACATAGTCCGTGATCTCTTTTGCCTTGGACTCAAAGTCCCCCCAGTTGGTTCCGCCGTAGGAGTGGAACTGCGAATGGGTGAGGTGCATAACCTGTTCACGGCCGAACTTGTTCTTGGCCTTGTAGCCTTCGGCAAGTCTCAGCGTGTCGAGCGTGGTCTCATAACATCCCGGGTTGCCGAGGTTGTTCGGGTGGATGTGCATGGAATGAGGAAGGCCAAGGTATTCGTTTGCTTCAATCAGCCCCTTGATAATTTCAGCGGGAGTGATATCGAAATACGGGACAGGGTCATTGACCGACAGGCAGTTCAGCCCCCACGCCCATGCTTCGGTGCCACCTGGGTTCACAAGCTTGATTGCATATCCCTTTGTGACCCTGAGAAGCCACGCACAGTACGCTGCGGTATTCTCTATCTCCTGGTTTTTGAGATACTCCAGCACGAACCAGTTGTTCCCAAAAACCGGATATGCTCCCTCATCGATGATAGGGGTGTCGCGGATCTCCTCGTGCACGTGCCGGGAGAATAAGGGTGGCATTGCCGCTTCCATTGCGGTCGTGTATCCCATCTTGGCATACTCGTAACCGGTCTTAAAGGTGGTCGGGATGGATGCCCCGCCACCCATCCGCTCAATACCCTTGGTAGGCGTGCAGGTGAAGAGCTTGTCTTCAGGACGGTAGATCCTGCCCATGTTAATTTTCGGACCTGCGATGTGAGCGTGGATCTCCACGGCACCTGCCATGACGGTCTTCCCCTTGGCATCGATGACCTTTGCACCGGATCCGACCTTGTCGACAATTTTGCCATCCTTGATGGCTACGTCCGCTTTGTCCCCCCTGATGCCCTGGACCGGGTCAAATACGTTACCGTTCTTGATGATATATTCTGACATGATTATGCTACCCCCTTGAGTTGTCGTACCCGGTCGCGGACCTTAATGAGGAACTGCTCATCAGTAAGCATGCCCTCCGGTGGCTCAACGACCTTGCGGCAGTCGATAGGTACGTTGTCCATACGATAGCAGTTTCCGCCAACCTCCACACCGTTGAATGCCACTGGTACATGCAGTTTTGAGACACCTGTAGTTGGAGTGAGATGGGGATCGACGCACACGGAGGGTATGTGTGCGAATTGTTTGACAGCGCTGATGGGGAAGTGGGCGCCGGGATCGCTTCCTATAGTGAACATGGCATCCACTTCGCCGCGTACCAGCAGGTCAATAGTGCTGGTGTCGCCGGGGTTGTACCGTGCAAATCCCCTGGTTAAGTCCACGGCATAGGGGAACCCGAACTGCCATCCGAATACTTCACCGGAACCGGTTACATTATAATGACCCCTCATCGGCATGATTGAGAATTTTGTATACTCATTGAGGTCTTTTGTAACAGCAATTGCCGCATCGATGTTGTGGTTCTTGCCAAGCGACTGGGTCACACCCATACCGAAGAAAATGATCCCAAAACGGCCGCTCTTCATCATATCTGCGACTTCCCGGATCTTTTCCTTGGGGATACCCGCAACAACATCAGGGAGCCATTCTCCCTTGAAGGCAACGCGGAGTGCATCAAGCAGCTCATAGTCCATACCCTGTTCAACCTGCAGGTGAACATCGGCCATTTTTGCTGTATCGGTCACGCGGGGGTCAACGACTATCATTTTTCGGCTCATCTGCCCCTTGCTGGTGAAGAACCCGCGGGGGAAGATGGAGTACCGGGACATGTGCCGGGGATGAGCATGTGCCGGGTTGCAGCCCCAGAAGATGACACGATCTGCACGGTTCTTGATCTCGCCTAGGGTACATGACGGCAGTCCAATATCCTGGATGGCAATCAGTGAGGTGCCATGGCAGGTTGCTGCGGTATTGTCACAGCATGCACGGGTTATCTCGGCAATCTCGTTGCCAACGCTTTGCGCTTCGCAGTTGGTGGAGCTCCAGCCGAACATGAGGGGCTTTTTCGCTTTTGCCAGCATCTGGGCAGAATATTCGGCTGCCTCGTCATAACTGATCTCTTTCCATGTCCCGTCAGGCTGGTGCATCCTGGGCCGGGTAACACGATCCTTTGACTGGGAGTGCAGGAATTTTTCAGTGCCGATGACGCAGGCGTTGTATACCTCGAGAAGCTGTTTTCCGTCATCTGAGACAACAACTTCGACATCGTCGCAGAGTGTCCCGCAGAAAGGACATATGACGTCTGTTATGGTCTTGGTCATTTCATTTCACCCCGCATAGTTTCTGAACCAGTTCTATACCAAGCAGTATAGGTTCATTGATCGCTACGTCTATTTTCACCGGTACGCCTTTGAACGTCGGCATACCCGTTGAATAAGTATTCGGGTCAATAATAGAATTTGCCCAGGGGCCCATGGGGATGAATGCAAGGCCGGGGTGAGGACCCTGGGTGGTCTCGACTGCTTTCACGACAACGTTGCCGTAATCGCTCGTCACCCTGACGTTAGTATTTTTCCATGCCCCAAGTTTTTTCAGATCTGATGGATCAAGTTCGATGATACCGGCTGCAGTGCGATAGGCGGGTTTCTCCTTACCGCCTTCGATAGCAACCCCCTGCTGGATGCTCCGACCTGAAATCAGGTTTACTTGTATCGTTGCCACGATATATACCTCCTATAACGAAAATAATTCGTGAAATTATGTATTCCATCTCCCTGACATTAACTCCACTATCGTGACAGATCCACTGGTGCGCCTGACAGAAAAGTGGTTGGGAGGATACTAATTTCACGCTTTGTTCTCCCTTATTTATTTAACTCCTTGATGGGGCTTGGTCCGAGCTCGTTGATTGTTTTCACTACATCAGTGATGACTGCACCCCACTTTGCGCCTTCTGACGCTGACACAAATGTCATCCTGAAGCGACGGTCATCAAGACCGATACTCTTCATGAGTCGCTTGACCATGAACATACGCTTTGCGCCCTTGAAGTTGCCTTCTAGGTAATGGCAGTCACCGAAGTGGCAACCGGAGACAAGCACACCATCTGCGCCGTCGGCAAAGGCCTTGAGCACGAACAATGCGTCAACACGACCCGTGCACATGACACGGATTACCCGGACATCCGGGGGGTACTGGATACGGCCGCCTCCGGCAAGGTCAGCACCGGCATACGAGCACCAGTTACAGAGAATACCGAGTATTTGGGGTTTCCACTCGCCCGGCTCACGTTTTGGAGCAGGGTTTTCAGGTGGTGCTGACATTTACTGCTCACCTCCGAGCAGGAACGCATCGATCTGCGCCACGATCTGCGGGGTGGCAAAGTGGTTCATCCATATTGCTCCGCCGGGACAGAATCCTCCGCAGGTCCCGCAACCCTTGCATTTGGCTTCGGTGACCTGCATAACCTTGCGTCCCTCCTTTTCGACAAGTGCCAGCGCACTGAACGGGCAGAGGTTAACGCACATGCCGCAGCCAGCGCATCTCTCTTCAATGCACATGGCAAAGTACGGTTCAAGCTCAACCTCTCCCTTGTGGATAGGGATGCTTGCCGCGGATGCTGCACCTTCAGCAGATGCAACGGTATCTGGGATATCCTTGGGTCCCTGGCAGACACCGGCAAGGAAAACACCCGCTGTTGTCGTTCCACAGGGGTTAAGCTTCGGGTGGGCTTCTAAGAGCCAGCCGTCCATCGAACAGGATACACCGAAGAGCTTGCGGGTCCTGTTTGTGTCCTCCATCGGTTGTACAGCCGCTGCTAGTACGACAAGGTCAACTTCCATGTCAACCGGGCGGTTCAGCAGGGTATCATCGGCATAGACATGAAGGTTCTTGGTGGCCGGGTCCTCGAGGATGTTTGCAACACGTCCGCGGATGAATTTGCCTCCCTCATCCTGGATGCGGTAATAGAACTCTTCATACATCTTACCGAACGAGCGTATATCCATGTAGAAGAGATACGGAATGCATCCTGGGATCTTTTCAATGATCTGGTGGGCATGTTTCAGGGAATACATGCAGCAGAACCGGGAACAATACGGTTTGCCGTTTCCGGTATTATCCCGGGAACCGGCGCAGAGCACAAATGCGACTTTCTTGGGAGTCTCCCCATCGCTGGGGCGGATAAGATGACCGCCGGTCGGGCCTGATGCACAGATAAGCCGCTCGAACTCAAGGCTCGTGACAACATTTTCATATTTCTTGTATCCCCATTCTGTTTTCTTCTCGACCGGGAAGATGTCAAACCCTGTTGCGAGAATTGCGGTCCCTACTTTGACCTTGACAAATTCGTCCTTTGCCTCAAGATCAATAGCTTTCTTTTCACCGCATGACGTCACACACAGCCCGCATTTGATGCAGGAGTTGAAATCGATCGTGTAGAGAAGGGGTACTACCTGCGGGTGGTTGATATAAATTGCCTTGCGGGGTTTCATGCCCACTTCGAATTCGTTGGGCTTGACCACCGGGCAGACAACTTCACAGTCACCACAGCCGTTACAGCCGCCACCGACAATGCCGCGTGCTTCACCCTCTGCCATGGTGATTACACCGCGTGCCTTCTTGCGGATGGTGACGTCAAAGTTACCAATGTAACCCTCGACTGCATCAACTTCTGAGTAGGTCATCAGCTCGATATTCGGGGCCCTGCCAACATCGACCATCTTGGGTGTTAAGATACACTGTGAACAGTCAAGGGTCGGGAATGTCTTGTCCAGCTGGGACATACGCCCGCCAATGCTGGGTGTTGACTCAACCAGGTAGGTTTTGATCCCTGCATTTGCGAGATCGAGCGCTGCCTGCATGCCGGCGACACCGGCTCCCACTACCATCGCCGCGTGTTCAACCTGAACTGCTTTCGGGAACAGGTCCTGCAGGAGTGATGCCTTTGCAACAGCAATGCGGATCGCGTCCTTTGCCTTCTCGGTTGACCCTTCCTGGTCATGCATATGCACCCACGAGTTCTGCTCGCGGATGTTTGCCATTTCAAACCGGAACGGGTTCAGGCCGCCTTCCTTGGTTGCCGTCCTGAATGTTGGTTCGTGGAGACGTGGTGAACATGCAGCGACAACAACACCGGTGAGTTTTTGTTCCTTGATTGCCTTGTTAATCACACCCTGCCCGGGCATCGAGCACATATACTTGTAGTTGTCAACATAGGCGACATTCGGAATGGTTTTTGCATATTCCTGAACGGCAGGGATATCCATCGAACCGGCAATGTTTGTACCACAGTGGCAGATGAAGACTCCGATTCGGGCTTCCTGTTTTGTGGTGCTTCCGACTGGTGCGGGTGCCTGCTTTTTCGTTTCCTGTTTTGCGGGAGCTTCGTGCTTTGTTTCCTTCTTTGCTTCCGTCTTCTTTGCAGTTGTTTTCTTCTTTTCAGCCATTGGTCCCACCTCACAGCACCTTCTGCAGGAACGGTTCACAGCTGATTCCATGGAGATCCAGCCCGAGGTCCTGCGGACTCATTCCCTGTGCCAGTCCGAGCAGTTCAGCAAAGTGCAGTACGGGTAAATCGTATGACACGCCAAACTTCTCCTTAATCTCAATCTGACCGCGGTCAAACTGGAGCTGGCAGAACGGGCAGATATCTGTTAAAGCATCTACCTTCACTTCTTTCAGGTTAATCAGCTTATCGTTGGTAATATCCAGCGAATGGACAATATCGTACCCACGGACACCGCCCCCGGCACCGCAGCATTGCATCTTGTTACGGTACTCGACAGGAGTAGCACCCAAGGCGGCGACCAGCTCTTCCATCCATGACGGGTGCTCCGTGTTGAGCATTACTTCCTTCTCAAATTCCCTGTCCTTGTGGGGTTTGGTCAGGTGGCACCCATAGTGTACAGCGATGCGTGCACCCGTGAGCGGGTTGGTCACGCTGTTGCGGACCTTGTCGACACCGATGAACTTGTCATTGTAGAGAAGTTCCGCGGTGTGGTAGACGTTGATGGTGCCCTTGTACTCCATATCGATCTCTTTTAAAACTTCGTTGACACCGTCACGGAGGTCCTTGTTGTGCTTGAGCTTGTGGTTGACCTCCCAGATCGACTTGTAGCAGCCATTGCAGACGAGGGCAATATCCATCTTCATCTGCTCTGCAAGGACAAGGTTACGGGCTGCCATTGCATAGAACACGGTGAGATCGATTGATCCAAATGCACCTGGTGCGGGGCAGCAGCTTGCACCCTTGAGGGGAACCAGCTCGACGCCGAGTTTTTTCATGGCCTTGATAGAGGCAGATTCTACGCCGGGGTACCGGTTAGGGGCAATGCAGCCAAGATAAAAAGCGAACTTATGTTGTGCTTCTGACATGGTATCTTACCCCTCCCTTTCCTTGACGATTCGGTCGGCATTTGCCTTGAGCTTATAGTGGTCAATGATTTTCCTGATACCGGGCATATATTCCGGATACATGTGAGTGGTCGGCGGGTCACGGGTAAGTCCGAGTCTCTCCCGAGCTGCCCTGTTAACATCGTTGTTCGGCACACCATGTCCTGAGCTATAAATCGCCTGGACGGTCTTGAGGAAGTTCACCGGTATGATATCTCTCTTGAATGCGAGATTCCTCATTGCCATAATGACATCAGTTGGTGCGATATCCCGCGGGCAGCGGTCAGTGCAACTATAACAGGTAGTACAGAGCCAGAGATCGGGATCGGTTAATGATTCATTCTCGAGCCCGAGAACCGCTCTTCTCATAAATTTTCTGATGCGGTAGGTGCTGCGGGGAGCTGATGGGCACGAGCCGGTGCAGGTTCCGCACTGGTAGCACATGTGGGCGATAGTGCGTGAGATTCCTTTCACGTTTTTCGTGAATTCCGGGTTTGAGTCCTCGCTGTAGTATCTTTGGTCGTGGAGTTTTTTCTCAAGCGCTTCCGGGTAGCCTTTCGTTCTTACCATAATGCTCACGCCTTCTCCATTTGTTTGAGGTTGACCTGTCCGGTTATCTCTTCTTTCACTTTCGATGTTCTTCTGGTGAAGAGTTTCTCCTTTATCTTCTTGAACAGGTCAGTCTCTGTTCCTTTCATACGAACGCCGGTCCTCTGCAAAACGATAATATCTTCACCGGGGCATGCGTTGACACAGGCACCGCACAATATACAATAGTCCTTGTTGACGGCAATAGTCGGTTCAATCTCATGCTTCATTTCTGCTGCAGGCTTTGCAGACGGAAGATAAATCGCATTTGCCGGGCAGATTTCAACACAGGTCGAACAGCCACCCGGGCATTTCTCGGCGTGGAACTCGATATCCCCTTCAAAAATCTTTTCAACCGTTATTGCCTCGGGGGGGCAGTTCCGTGAACACCAGGTGCAGGTGCAGCAGTTGTCCTGGATAATGCTGACCTTACCCTCAATTTTATCACTGATAACCTCGCGTTCGACGGTGATGCATTCTTCCGGACAAGCTTCGACACACACCTTGCAGGCATCACATTTGGTCTCGTCCCAGGGGAGCCCGGTATTCGGGTCAGCGACTGTCTCGACCTTTCCGGTTTCTGCGGTGAACTCCTTGTGTTTGACCGTGATTGCCGGACAGAGTGCACCACAAATACCGCAGAGCGAACATTTTTCCATATCAACTTTAAAGGTCGTTTTGGTTTTAAGTGCCGTCTGGCGGTCTTTTGCACCGGTAACCGGTCCCTTATAGGTTCCTTCGTAGGCAGGGACGTTCCGGTCGATAGCATCTCGTGGGCAGACCTCTTCGCAGATCGTACACTTGACGCATTTCTCGTCGTCAATCTCCGCTTTCATATCATATTGCGGGAACCCTTCCTTTTCTATGATAGGGAGTTTCTCCTGTCCATCCACTTTCAGGGTCAATGCATTGAACGGGCACATGATGACGCAGACGCCACAGTACGAGCACTTGACCTCGTCGACGTCAACAGGGGCAGCGTAATTGATGGCGCCACGCCTTGATGCACCGACAAGTCCGAGAACTATTGCATCCTCGGGACAAGACTCGACACAAATACCGCATCCTGTGCAGGTCTCTACATTGAGAATAAGGTTGTTCACGCTCTGGAGGAGCTTCTGCTCCATCACAACGTTGACACCATCCTTCTTTTTTGAAAATTTTGGAAACAATGCCATGAATTAACCCTCAATGCTATTCCTTTATTGCACCTTTGCCACTGATCTCGATTCCCAGGGGCCTGCCAGCTTGATAACATCGTGTGGGCATGCCTGGACACAGACACCGCATCCGGCGCAGAGCTCACCCTTGAAGTCAAGAACAACGGATTTTCCGTCCTTGACCTTGTAGATCTTATCTTTTGAAGAAGGATCTACAGTGTGAAGCTCTAATGCGTCCACAGGGCACGCGACGACACAATTGTTACAGCCGGTACAATTTTCCATGTTTATGTGCACTGCAAATGCCATTTTTTCACGCACCAGCTATGATCGATTACAAAATCGACTATCAAAAAGTGGTAGAAGAAAATAGATAAAGGTTCTGAAATTACACCCTCCAAAAAGCCCAATTTATTGAAGATTTTTAATTTTCGCATTTAAACTATTTAAATAGATTAATTAAAAACGTTTACCTAATTCACAAATTTCCATGCGCTTTGTAAAGTCGGGTTAAATTAGAAAATTTATTCAACCTACATCATGGTACCTTTGTGGTACCGGAGGTTATGTCTATGGAAATCAACGGGGTTACAATTGACAACACATACGCGGAAGCATTCCCGACCTGGGTCTGCCGTGTCATAATCACAGCAGTCACAAAGGAATGGGCAAAGAAAGCAGCAACAGAAGCGACCGGATTTGCAACATCGGCAATAGGATGCCCTTGTGAAGCAGGTATCGAAAGCTTTATTCCGGCAAGTGAGACTCCCGACGGGAGGCCGGGTGTTGCAATCCTCATCTGTGCAAGCAAGAAAAAACTTAAGGAACAGGTTGTTGAGCGCCTCGCAGAATGCGTCCTTACGGCACCGACGACAGCAGTTTTTAACGGGATCACCCACGCGGAGGAAAAGATCCCGGTCAAGCTTCACTTCTTCGGGGACGGTTATGAATACCAGAAGGAAGTTGGCGGAAGAAAGTGTTGGGTCATCCCCATTATGCAGGGTGAATACATTGGTGAAGAGGAGTTTGGTATAGTAAAGGGTGTCGCCGGCGGTAACTTCTTTGTCATGGGTGAGAACCAGATGGCGGCCCTCATGGGTGCACGGGCAGCAGTTGATGCGATTGACAAGGTTCCGGGTACTATCACGAGTTTTCCCGGGGGTATCGTGGCGAGCGGTTCAAAAGTTGGCAGCTTAAAATACAAGTTCATGGTCGCTTCGACCAACGAAAAATACTGCCCGACTCTGAGGGAAAAGGTTTCCGACAGCAAGATTCCGGCAGGAATCAAGGCAGTCTACGAGATCGTCATTGATGGTGTCGATGAAAAGAGCGTGGCAGCTGCAATGGGAGCCGGTATCAAGGCAGCAGCAATGGTACCGGGTGTTAAGTTTATCTCTGCCGGTAATTTTGGCGGAACTCTCGGACCATATAAGATTGAACTTCATAAAGTCCTCTAACTTTTTTTATTTGAAAATGATTGAGATAATCGATTATTATTTATATTTTTATTAACGATTCTTTTGTTAACGAAAATTTCGGTGATAATTTGGTTATCCTTACACCCGATGATGTGAAACAGCGATTCGGCCCGCTCTTTGCAAAAAAATTTCTTGTAATGGTGGATGAACGGGCTGGTATTGCAGAGATCATCGAACAATGTCTTGCAAGGGGTCCAATTGAGTGGGACGCGATGAACCGGTTCCGTGCCGGGGGTGCTGTGACAGGCTGCATTGTTGAGGGAACCTCGATGACTCTCCATGCGAAACTGGGACGCTTCCCGGTCAATTTCGGCGCAGCAGCACATGACATCGGGGGCCAGGCTCTCGAAGCAGTCGAAGTATCCGGCAACGAGGTAATCACTTCATGGAGCGGTATCGCGGGTGCCGGGGTTGGGGTTGCAGCATGCCTTCCCCAGGCTCCCGGAGTTCTCCGTTCTGAATATCCGACTGAGGACGATCTCAAAATTGGCGGGGCACGAACAAACCGGGTGCAAATTATCTCACCTAAGTATGAAAAGGTTTGTTTCGGCATTGATGATACGGATACCAAAACCGAAGGAGCAACATGGGTTATGGCACTCAAATGTGCCGAATCATGCAGGATTGAAGGCGTCGAATTCCTGAACATGCGTCTTGTTCAGCTCAACCCCAAAGTCCCCCAGAAAACTACAAACTGTGTCGCTTCTGCGCTTAACTTCGCAGTAAAAACGGAGAATGTTGTTGAACTCAAGGAATACGTGAGGGAATTTGTCGAAGAACATACTTTTTCTGGTGATACAGGGATCGCGTATTACCGTGGCATCAATTTCATGAGAGACTCTCCGGCATTCAAATGGGTGAAAACTGAGATTATGACTGTTGGTCAGACGGAGCGAGAAGCAAAGACGCTTGGGATCGAATTCCTTGACAATAACGCTAGGAAAGGAAGAATCGGAGCATTCGGTGCTGTATTATGGGGCAACAGGGGTATCGAAGCGGCGGGACTCTATGATGAACATCTCTGAACCTTATGTCATCCATTACCCACGGATTGTGGCGGTAGCACAAAAAGATGGCATGAGGGTGGAGCTCATCGAATTCTTTGAGTGTGTCGGCGGTGCAATGTGGTCGAAATGCCATTATGCCCAGAGTCCGATCGTTGAACAGGTTCGCTGCGTGGGGTCCACGATGAGGTACCTGCTGAAGGCCGGATCGGTCGATCTTGCCCTTGAAGGCTCCCGGTTTCCGGCAGGAATATCCACCTGCACGGTTGATGAGTCTGAAATCGCGATAAGCTATATCGGTATGGGTGGAGGCGGGGTAGGCGCTGCTGCATGCCGGTCTGATGCAGCAGGTGTCCTGCGGAGCAGGAGCGATGTATCCGGGGGCGGGAAAGTTGCCGGTTCCACGATCTGGCTGCCCCGCATGCAGCGGGTCCTGATTGGAGTCGATGATACCGATACGCCAGAAGAGGGTGCGACGTGGACGCTTGTCCATAATATTGCAAAAGCAGTGGTGGATGAACACTCCGTCTACCTGTCGCACACGATTGTCCAGCTGTACCCGGTACCGTACAGGACCAAGAACTGCGTCGGGCTTGTGGCAGAATTCGCGACGACAGACCTCGAAGGGCTTACTGCCAGGTTCCGCCAGCTCCTGGAACAGTATACCCTGTCCAAAAAAACCGGGATGGCTGTCTATACCGGCTTTACACCATCCCGTGATTTGCTTGCATTCGGGTGGAAGGTGAAAAGGGGTGAGATAGATCCACGTCTTTTGGAAAACTTACGGGATCCGGACCTCAGGATTATCATGGACCGGCGTGGTATTATCGGTGCTGTTGCTGCACTACCCTTTTATACGAACTATACAGAGGCGTTGGAACTATGCAGTGGAAAGACCTGAAAGCCCGGCTTCTGGCTGTTGGCCAGGCACGGTTGACGGGTGAACCGGCAGAACAGTATATTGCCCGTTCTGCAGCAGGACCGGGTGCCGGAGGGATCGGCGCAGTTTTTTTTGCCATGGGAAGTCACCGTGTCAAGCTGGCGATCAGCCCGTTAAGCAGCATCGAGATCGCACACCGTGGCAACGGGACTGCCGACCTGTTCTTTGAAGGACAGTGCATCTCCGGGCACCTGCTGGAACCCGGGTTCCACTGTCCTGACCAGGCCTTCATCACGGTGACCGGCAGCTGCATATTCAGGTGCCGGTACTGTTCGGTCCCCCGGATCGGGGGAAAACGCAAGACCATCGAAGAGATCATGAAAATGGTGGAGTCGGTACGCGACCGTGTCCATGCCATCTCCATAACAAGCGGTGTCCTCTCGACTATCGAAGAAGAGGAGACTTATGTATCTGAGGTCATACAACACCTCACCCCTTATAACCTGCCCATCGGTGTCTCCATTTATCCGACCGTAACGACACCCGATCGCCTGAAGGATCTCGGCGTTGCAGAAGTGAAATTCAATCTTGAAGCGGCGACCCCGGAACTCTTCTCTCAGATGTGCCCTGGTCTGGATTACGGGCTGCTCTGGCAGGTACTTGATCGTTCAGTGCACCTCTTCGGGAAAAACCGTGTCTTTTCCAATGTCATCGTCGGGCTGGGGGAGACCGATGAAGAGCTGGAAACCTGCATAAAAAAGCTGACATCGCTTGGGGTGATTCCTGTGCTGCGCCCGCTCAACCCGGTTGCCGGGCTTGCAGGAACGCCCCGCCCGTCCGCTGAACGGTTAAAGAAAATCTTTGCGATCCATGAACGGGCCCTTGCTGCAGCCGCCCTTGAACCCCGGCTGGCAATGACGATGTGCACTAACTGTGCCGGTTGCGATCTCGTTCCGGGGAGGGATGCATGAAAGGTGTCGAGGCCATAGCAGAAGCCATCTGCCTGTATACGGACCGGCAGTATACCGTACCCGGGTTCCCGGTCACGGGTCTCGGGGAACTGACAAAAGCGGAAATGGTGATAAACGAGAAGACTGCGCTTGAATACGCGCTGGGGGACTCACTTTCCAAAAAGAGGGCTGCGGTTATTATCAAGAATGTCGGGATAAATGCCTGTGCAGATCCCCTTCTCCAGGCGGTTGCCCAGGGTCTGGTTTCCGGCATTGTCCTTGTTGCCGGTGACGACCCGGATGCACGTGCGTCACAGACGGCGCAGGATTCGCGGTATTACGGGGAACTTGCAGAACTTCCGGTTATCGAACCCGATACCACCAGCTGCTACACGGGTGTGGAAACAGCCCTGGAGGCATCAGAAAAGTTCTCCCGCGTAGCGCTTCTCCGCCTCACTCCCCAGCTCCTGGATGCGCAGGTGGATAACAACCCGGTTCCCCGGAAAGACGGGAAAGGACGATTGTCGGAACGGACCTGGACCATGAACGGGCGGGTAACAGCCGCAGAAGAATTATACCGGACGATGTTTTCCTGGTCGAACACCTCGCTGCTGAATACGTGGGCAGGAGAACCGGCCGGAGCCGGGGCAGCAAAGGGCAGGACCCGGATCATAACCGTTCATCCCCTCCCGGAGCAGGCAGCGGCTATCCGTACCGTGCATGAATACGGCAGGACTTTCGTCCGCGATCACCGGGGACTGCAGCCGCCGGTCCCGCAGAAACGCCCCCAGTCCGGGGAGGATAGGGGATATTACCGGACATTCTGCAGGGAATGCCCGTTCAGAACTATGATGGGTATCCTCCAGGAGCGGGACCTGAAGGTGATCTGCGATGCGGGTTGTTCAGTCCTTTCAATGACACCGCCCTATGAACTGGGCCTGGCAAGTTACGGTATGGGTGCAAGCATCGCCGTAGCCGCACGGAGCACCCGGGTCGCACTCATCGGGGATTATGCCCTGCTCCATTCCGGCCTGAATGCCCTGATCGATGTCTATGAAAAGGAGCTCCCGCTCCTGGGTATTGTCATGAAGAACAACTGCACGGCCATGACCGGGATGCAGCCGGTCTATGATCCGGTCCGGTACCTTTCCTTTGCAGAACCGGTTGTCTGCCGTGCAGATGATGAACGCACGCTGCGTGGGGAGATCGTGGTTCCGGACAGGCCACGCACGCTTGTTGTTGAAGGGATATGTCCGGAAGGGTGCAGCCATGAAACCGTGGAATATTGAAATATGTGATGTAACGCTGAGGGACGGCGAACAGACGCCGGGAGTCTCATTTTCCTGCCAGGAAAAAGTGGAGATTGCGCGGATGCTGGATACTATCGGTATTGAGTTAATCGAGGCAGGGTTTCCTGCTGTATCCCCGAATGAGAAGCAGTGCGTGAAGGCCATTGCGAACCTCGGGCTCGATGCCCGTGTCTGCGGGTTTGCCCGGGCACGGGAACCGGATGTTGCAACAGCAATTGACTGCGATGTGGACATGGTGAGTATCTTTATCCCGACATCCGAGCTGCATGTGCGCCTTAAATTCAAAAAACCCCGGGAGCAGGTGCTTGAGGATGCACTGGGGGTCATCGATTTCGCCACGGATCACGGGGTGCAGGTGCGGTTTGCAGCCGAGGATGCATCCCGGACTGATTTACCTTTCCTGAAAGAGGTTTACCGTCGTGCGTCAGAGCACGGTGCGGTGCTCCTGAGTTTTGCCGATACCGTTGGCTGCTTAATCCCGACCGAGATGCAGCGGATCATGACCGAACTGGTTGCATCGGCAGACAAGCCGCTCTGCGCCCACTGCCACAACGATATGGGCTGTGCTGTGGCAAACACGATCACCGCTGCCCAGGCCGGGGCTTTCCAGCTCCACACAACCGTGAACGGTATTGGTGAACGGGCGGGTAATGCATCGCTGGAAGAACTGCTTGTTGCGCTGCGGATGAAGGGGGGGATTGAGCGGTATGATCTCTCGCACCTCACAGAACTCTCCCGCATGGTCGAAAAATTCTCCGGCATCACCCTCCCGAGGAACAAACCCGTGACCGGCGAGCTAGCTTTCTCCCATGAGAGCGGTATCCATATCGCGGCAATTCTTGAAGATCCCGCCTCATACGAATACTTCCCTCCTGACATGGTGGGGAGCGAACGCAAATTCATCCTCGGGAAACATACGGGTAAAAAAGCCCTAGAACACGTTATGGGATCGCTCGGCTGCGAACTTACCGACAAGCAGGTCTGCCGGGTCCTTGACCTCGTAAAGGATCACTCAGAGCATAAATGCAACGTTACCCCGGATGTCCTGAAAAAACTGATCCGGAAAGCGCAACAGGAGAATGCTTGATGGGGACGCTATCAGAGCGGATTCTCAATGGCTCTACCGGTGAATATGTTGACTGCTGTGTTGACCGGGCATATGTCCATGACGGGACCGGGGTACTTACGCTCGAGGCATGGAAGAATATGGGAGGAAGGGGTATACAGGATGCGGCCCATCTCTATGTTCTTTTCGATCATATCGTCCCGGCAAACAACAGCACGACAGCAACACTCCAGCACGAGCTGCGGGAATTCGCCTGCAGTTCTTTCCTGCAATTCTCCGATATCGGTGGGGGCATCTGCCACCAGCTGATGAGTGAGGGCATCGTCCTGCCCGATGAAATTGTGGTTGGCGCTGATTCTCACACCTGCACGCTCGGGGCGTTCGGGGCATTTGCGACAGGGGTGGGGGCGACCGATATGGCGGCGATCTGGAAGACCGGGGAGACCTGGTTCCGGGTCCCGGAATCAATAGGCATCCACCTGTCAGGAACTCTCACGGGTTCGGCGGAGGCAAAAGATCTCGCCCTTACATACGTCAGCAGGCTCGGGATGGACGGGGCTTCCTACCAGTCGCTGGAATTTGTCGGAGAAGGCGCTGCCGCGATTCCTATTGACGGGCGGCTAACCCTGTGCAACCTTGCAGTGGAGACCGGGGCAAAGGCAGGAATGTTCTATGCAGATGACATAACTGTGCAGTACCTCGCAACAGCAGGGCACACGGTTCAGGCGCAGGAACCGGAGCCCTGCACGTACATTCGGGAGATCGACTTCGACCTTCCCGATATCGTCCCGGTTATAGCCGTGCCTCCCCGGGTGGATACGGTAAAACCGGTGTCTGATCTCGCAGGGCTGCATGTGGATCAGGTATTTGTAGGAACCTGCACAAACGGGCGGTATTCCGATCTTGCACGGTTTGCGCGGGTTGTAAAAGGAAGAAAAGTTGCAGTCCGCACCATCGTTGTTCCTGCCTCCCGGGCCGTGCTGGAAAAAGCGATCAGGAACGGCGTGCTAATGGATCTCGTGGAGGCGGGATGCTCCATCGGGACCCCAGGCTGTGGCCCCTGCCTGGGAGCTCATATGGGGGTCCTCGGTGAAGGGGAGGTCTGTCTGTCCACCGCAAACCGGAATTTCAGGAACCGGATGGGTGTGGGCGGGGAAATTTACCTGTCTTCAGTTGCAACAGCTGCGGCAAGTGCCCTTGAGGGAGAAATAACTGAGCCCGGGGTGTCCTGATGCAGGGAAAAGGGCGTGCTGTCTGCGTGGGTGCGGATATTGACACTGACCTTGTGATCGCAGGGCGCTACCTGCGGACAAAGGATCGCAGTATCTGGATCGCACACGTGTTCGAAGATCTCGATCCGTCGCTTGCCAGCCGACTGAATGGAGCCGTAATCGTGGCAGGAAAAAATTTCGGCTGCGGCTCGTCACGGGAACAGGCGGCGATCGCCATCCGGGAGGCCGGGGTAGTTGCAGTGGTTGCGCCGTCCTTTGCCCGGATATTTTTCCGGAACGCGATCAATATCGGTCTCCCGCTCATCGAATGCACCATAACCTGTAATGAGGGAAGCCCCGTGACGTTTGACCTCACCGAAGGGTGGGTTGAGGCAGAGGGAAAGAAGTATTCCACCCGCCCGCTTTCCGCAAAGATGCGGGAGATCCTTGCAGCAGGTGGCCTTGTTAACTACTGGAGGACTCACGGATGATCTTTCCCGGGCAATGCAAGGAGGTAGGGCATGCCTCGACAAAACCCTGCGGTGATCAGGTATATTTCCTGAGCCGCTACCTGGTGCGGGATACCGGTACCGGGTACGAGGTGCTGGAAATCACGTCGGATCCTGCAGGGAGCGGCATGATGCGTTCCATCGTGGCGTCAAAAGTGGTTGCATCTGCAGGGGAAACCTATCACTACCCAGAAAAGGTGCAGATCCATGACCGCACACGACTTATCGGGCTTGCGCTTGATACGGGATACCGCTGCACAATCTTTACCGGCCTTGACGAACACATGACGTTCGTGCTCGATCCCGATATATCCGGGCTGCTCAGGATACATGTCTATGACGTAACGCCTCCCCGTCCGAGCCTGTCAGCCTGTATCCGCGAGCTGGAGTCTGCCGGGCTCTTCGGGGAACTTTCCGTCATATTCTGTCATCACACACGCGATATTACGCAGGTGCAGGCGGATGTATACCCCTGCCGTGCCGCAGGGTATACCCGGACGCTCGATGCGGACCCGATGCAGGGAGGTGAACGGGTTGCCGGATGCCTGACCAGCTCGCAGTTCTTTACCCAGTGCTACGGTAAGGACTTTGTGCTTGAGAATATCTGCCCGCTGGAATCCGTGCGGGAGGAGCCGTTCATTGCCCGCTGCTGCCGCTCCGAACGGGAGGGATTGGGAATATCCGGGGGAAAGTGCGGCGTAGTTGTCCACTGGGGTGCCAGCCCGGCCCAAATCGCCCGTGCGGTGAATGAACTGGTGGTAAAATGGGGATTGAAATGACCCGGATCGCGATTGTTGAAGGAGACGGGATCGGCCATGAAGTGATCCCGGTAGCAAAAAATGTTCTCGAACTGCTCCATCCCGAATACGAATACTTTTCTGTTGATGTCGGGTACCACCGATGGGAACAGACCGGGTGTCCCTGTGCAGATCGCGATATCGCGGAACTGAAGACCGCTGATGCGATCCTGTTCGGGGCAATCACCACTCCCCCCATGAAGGATTACCAGAGCGTGGTGCTGCGGTTGAGAAAATCCCTCGATCTTTACGCAAACCTGCGGCCGGTGAAAGGCAACGGCTTTGACATCATGATCGTGAGGGAGAATACTGAAGGACTCTATTCGGGAATCGAGGAGATCGGCCCTGACCGGGCGACAACGCTCCGGGTCGTGACATGGAGAGGGACCGAGCGGATCGTCCGGTCAGCAATCCGTATTGCACGACAGCGGAACGGGATACTTACTGTCGGGCATAAGGCAAATGTACTCAAGTCCGATGTATTGTTCCGAGATATCTGTCTTGCCGAAGCGCAAGCTGCCGGGGTTTCCTGTAATGAGCGTTTTATCGATGCACTTGCGCTGGATATACTCCAGCACCCCTCCTCGTACGATGTGGTAGTCACGACAAATATTTTCGGGGATATTTTATCGGATGTGGCATCCTATCTTGTCGGGGGGCTGGGACTGGTACCAAGTGCCAATATCGGTGACCGCTATGCCCTGTTTGAGCCGGTGCACGGGAGTGCTCCGGATATTGCCGGAAAAAATGTCGCCAACCCGATTGCTACCCTGCGGAGTGCCGGCATGCTCCTTGCGTATTGCGGGGATGAAAAGGGATCGGACTGCATTGAAGCGGCGGTGCAGGCTGTGCTTGCGCAGGGAATCCGGACCCGGGATCTTGGAGGATCGGCAGGGACACGGGAGTTCGGGGAAGCGATAATCCGGGCACTTTTACAGAGGGAATGACATATGGCGGTATTTGCAAAGAATTCCGATGAAGGGTATATCCCGGTATCTCCGGGAATTTTCCGCAAGACGCTCGTATCCGGGGCACGCACGCTCCTGACGGAGTTCCGGTTAGAAAAAGGAGCTGAACTGCCGCTCCACTCCCATCCCCACGAGCAGACCGGCTACCTTGTCTCAGGCCGGATGGTCCTGACGATCGGAGACGAAGTAAATGAGATGCAGGAAGGGGACAGCTGGGTAATCCCGGGGAATGTAACGCACCGGGCAACGATCCTGGCCGATTCGGTGGCAGTCGAAATATTCTCCCCGGTAAGAGATGATTATCTCCAGAAATAATGGTTTTTTACCGGCTTACAAAACGGTTTGTTCCGGCTCATTCCTCCAGAGATATTTTGACTTTTACGGATACAGTGCAGGAGAGAGTTTTTTTCATCGTCAATGGGCGGATGTGGAAATCATCTGTTTAAAAAACTCTCCCTCAACAAGCTCCTTTTTTGTTCCGGGCATACCAACGCTCCTGCATGACTGTTGAATCTGATGCGGTGAAATCGGTTGCCGGGCTTATGGCGCTCTCGGCACGGACGGCGCCCAAGGCTGTCGGGCTGGACTCGATAAAAGTCGACGTGTTGACCGGCAAGGACCAGGACAGGCTCGCAAACCAGATGATAAAAACGGGAAAAGAGTTGAAAGTAGACTTTTTCCGGATCAACGGCGATCAGGTAAAGGTAAGCGATGCTACGCTCTTAATCGGGGTCGAGGGGCACAAGCCGCTTGGTGCCGACTGCGGCGGGTGCGGCTTTGCTACCTGTGCAGAGATGGCAAAAGCGGTAAAAGCGAAAAAAAACAAGAATGCACTCTACCCGGGCCCAAACTGTGTCCTGAAGATCACGGATCTCGGTATCGCTGTCGGGTCAGCGGTCAAGACTGCCGGCATCCACAACGCAGATAACAGGGTCATGTTCAGCGCCGGTGTCGTTGCCCTCCAGCTGGGTATGCTTAAAGGGTGCAGTGTCGCGTATGGCATCCCGCTCAAGGCATCCGGTAAGAACATCTTCTGGGACATGAAGTTCGCAGAACACTGACACTCATTTTTTAAAGTCAATGTCGTCTGGATTTTACTATCTTCTTTGTGGACATAGTGTCATCATGGCAGGATGCCCTGCATCGGTGTTTGTCGACAGTATCACGTTTCTCTGCCCATTGGATCAGGGGAAGCACAGCCTCACAGAGCTGTTTTCCGTCTTCGGTCAGGGAATACTCAACCCGTGGTGGTATCTCCGCAAATGATTCCCGGTGGATCAGGTTTTCTTTCTGGAGATCTTTTAACACATCTGCAAGGGTCTTGGGACTGATCCCGTCGAGCCTCTGCATGATGTCACTGAACCGGATCTTCTCTTGGTACCCGATGATGCTGATAATCAGGATGGCCCATTTTTTTGCTATGATATTGATTATTCCTTCAAGGGGGCACAGGCAGATGGAATGGCTGGTGTTTTCCATAGTTACTTCAAAACTATAAACTTGAAACTATTAATACTATTTAATCGATAGTAATTTGTCAGAGGAAAAATAGTAAGGAGTAAAGAGTATGTGCCATGTCTTAGCAGGAAAACAGGTATCGCAGATGAACAACCTTTGCGACTGTGGATGCAGCTGTCCGGCTACGCTCCCGATTGATGACGAGATCAGGTTATTGGAAGAACACAAAAAAATCCTTCGTGATCGGATTGAAATTATCGATAAGAAAATCACCGGCCTTAAGACTGTGAATGAATCATGAATGCCATACAGGTCGAACACTTATGTAAAAGATTTGGTACTGTAACTGCAGTGAACGATGTCAGTCTTACTGTCCGTGAAGGTGAGACCTTCGGATTTCTCGGCCCCAACGGGGCGGGAAAAACCACTACGATCCGGCTCCTGACCGGTGTCCTGACGCCGGATGCCGGATCCGTTCGTATTAACGGTATTGATATCCACCGCCACCCGCTTGATGCCAAGATGCAGATGGGGGTCATTCCGGAGAGCAGCACGGTCTATGGCGACCTCTCCGCGGAACAGAACCTGCACCTGAGCGCAAAAATGTATGGCATGCCCCGGGCAGTCCGGGAAAAGAGGATCGATGGGATCCTGTTGCAGCTGGGGTTGAACGAAAAAAGGCGCTTCCTGGTCCGGACATTCTCGAAAGGGATGAAACAGCGGGTGAGTATCGCGTGCGCCATCATTCACCTCCCCCGTGTCCTTATCCTCGATGAACCGACCAGCGGACTTGACGTCCAGAGCCGCAGGCTCGTGATCGAGACGATCCATCACATGAATGAACAGGGCAGTACGATCTTCCTCACGACCCACAACATCGAAGAGGCAAACACACTCTGCCAGACGGTCTGTATTATTAACAAGGGAAAGATCGTTGCACAGGATAGTCCCGAACGGCTCAAAAAAATGTTTGATACGACGCAGTCTGTCGAAGTTTCCTTTGACCGTACCGTAACCCGGGACCTGTTCGCGGCGGAAGGGATTTTGCGGGCAGAACCGTGCGGTGACAAGTGGCGGCTGTATACGGACAACCCGGATTGGATTTTAAAATATCTTGTCGGGTGTGCTGAACGCGAGTCCCTGGGCATTACGTCCCTGACGACATCAGGCCCGAGCCTTGAAGAGGCATTTGTGCACCTGACGGAGTGTGCATGATGGAGGTTCCGCTCTTCCTCCGCGGCATCCTCGTCATCACCGGGAAAAACATGAGGCTGTATTATACCAAGCCGCCCGTCCTGATGTTCGGGGTCCTGTTCCCGCTCTTCATGTTCTTTGCGTTCTTTGTCGGCCGCCACCTCGATCTGACCACATTCTTCCCGGCGTTTCTCGCCATGATGTTGTTTTTCACTGCGTCATCGGTTGGTCCCCTGATAACTCCCTGGGAAAAGCGGGAAAAGACCTACGAACGGCTCCTCTCGTACCCGGTGACCCAGGACAGCATCATCCTGGGAGATGTTACCGCGGGCGCGATATTCGGGATAGGTATCTCCCTGCTCGTATGGATAGCGAGTGCTTTGTTCATCCCGGTGGCGGTCATGAACACAGGATTATTTGTCCTCGCATTTATCCTTGGAACACTGTCCTGTGCTGCACTGGGTGTCCTGCTCGCTTCACCGGCAGCTGACAGCCCGCCCAATGTCATGATATTTTCAAACCTGATACGGTTTCCACTCATCTTTATTTCCGGGATATTTGTCCCCCTTGTGGATATGCAGGGCTGGGGACTCGCTCTCGCATATTGTTCGCCACTTACCTACCTGGTCGACCTGTTCAATGCGGCGATGTCCGGGAAATCAGCATTTTCTCCGTTTATTGACTGTGGTGTGCTCATCCTCGTCTCTGCCGGGTTTATCCTTGCTGCACGGGTCATCCAGAAACGAAATATGATGAAGGGAATGTAAGAAAAAGAATACATACAAACCGGAAAGACCGGGACGGGGCAATTCGCTTCTCACATTTACCTGAAAATCTTATCACGGAGAAAATACGGCTATATCAGGATAGTTCTCGATTTCATTCATCAGTCCTTTACATCTGTTGTTCCCGTTCAGGATCTTTCAGGGATCCTAAAGTAACCAATCCTATCTCGTCAATATTTACGCATAAGAATCCGCTCCCATAACGCTGAAACCCGGAAACGATTTTGGATAAACGATGTGCTGGTAAAACACGGAACCTGTTTTTACGAAGAACATGAGCCATCTCCCGATCGATAATATTCCAGGGAAGATACATTCTGGATGCTCATAGAGAGTGAATGTGGATTTCTTATTATGCACAACGCAACATTGATGTTTTATGGGAACGAGTGAAAGTTACCCTGTGCAGCAGGAAGGAAACAACTGGTGAAAAACCAGCATGAAAAGGTATGTGGAATAAAAATGAAACCAAAGAAGAGAACTGCCGCGCCGGCGACTGATGAACAACCCAGAATTACCGTAATAAAAGATGGCCCTTATCTCGTTACCGGCGGAATTCCACTTTCTGAAATGATTATCTCGAATGATAAGGAGGGGTATTCCTATGATTGGCATGAGGGAAAGAAATACCCGTTACAGGAAAATTACTCACTGTGCCGCTGCAGGAATGCAAAAACCCTGCCATTCTGCGATGGCACGCATATAAAAACCGGCTTTAACGGTACCGAAACAGCGGATAAAAAACCCTATTGTGATCATGCTGAACGCATAAAAGGACCAGCACTCAACCTCACGGATTTTATAGACATATGCGCCTCTGCCCGGTTTTGTGACCGGGCCGGCGGGATATGGAACCTGACCCGTCATTCTGATATCCCGGAGGCAAAGAGCATTGCCATAACCGAAGCGGGAAACTGCCCCTCGGGTCGTCTGGTTGTCTGGAATAAAAATACTCCTGATGCGATCGAGCCGGAATTCAAACCGTCCATCGGCCTGATCGAATATCCGGACAAAGCCGGGAGGGGTCCGATAGGCGTACGGGGCAGGATCCCGGTTGAATCTGCAGATGGTACGACATATGAAATCCGTAACCGTGTCACGCTCTGCCGGTGCGGCAGATCTGAAAACAAGCCATTTTGTGACAGCAGCCATCTTGAACTTATGGAAAAATAGCGCAGTAAGCCGTCCGCTATTTATTCTGGTCCGGTAAAATCATTCCTGCGTCATCCTTTATTTTTGAATTGACTGCAGGTATACAATCGTTCACTTCTTTTTTGGCTTAATGATGTTTTTCGTTAAATGCTCTGTTAATTTCTCCGGCTGATTTATAACTTCCTGCAATTTTTTCTTTTCATGTGACTCGGGGAGGAAAAGTTCCTCAAATTCCTTGTCTGAATGACAGACTTTTTTTGGTTTTGTTTCTTTTTTTTCCATAATCAGGTTCACCTCAAGTCCGCTGCACCATGCGCAGATTTAATTCCTCCTTGAAATAGTGCTTTTTCTTGATCCATACAAAACCATCCCTTTTCGATATCACCGCCACATCCACAGGTCCGCCAACGGTTTCAGCCTGCAGGGAAACCTTCCGTTTCAATGAGGTCAGGTTTACCAGGGATTCTGCCATCGCCGCAAGTTCGGTTTTCGGGAGCGATATGACCACGTTGATAATGGGGCCAGTGTTTGATGCGCGATAATTATCGATATATGTGGAAATCCGCGTAACAAGCTCTTCGCTTTGTGGCTGGAATTGGGCCTTCAGACTGGATTTTTCATCATCATTCATGGTTTCGATACTGTCCACGATCGCCTGAGGGTATTCCTGGAATATTTCTGACAGACTTTCCACCAGTGCATCGGTGAGCCGTGGGTCCAGGCCGGACATGAAGATATCGACCATATCCCGCTGTGCGAAGGGGATCACGTACGCACCGGTTTCAAGGGTAATTTTTTTATTCTCGATCTCTTTGTATTTCAGGGCACCGGAAAGTCTCCCTTCTATCGTATAGGTGACAAGCGAGGGGAAGATCTCTTTTCCCCCGAATCCTGCAATCACGATACCGGAAAAATTCTGGGATACCGGATCAAGGGGCCCGGCAAATTTTCCAAAAAACAAAAAGGGTATTTCCTTTAATTGTGCCCGTGCCCGGTCCGGTATCGGGAGTTGCTCGAGCACCTCGGAAATCACCCTTGTTGTAATTTCATCATAGGATGTGCTGAGTTCCTTCAGGCGGGATTGATCAATACCCGTAACAGACTCGGCACTCGTGATTTGTGTATATATTTCATTGATCTTTTCAGCGACGATATCACCTATCTGGTCTTCGGAGATCACACCCTGGACCCGTATAATCTCTAATGAATTCTGCTGGAAGATCTGTCTGAAGGATTGGTAATAACTGTAGATCAGGGAAGTAAAATACTGCTTTTCAATATCAGCAGTTATTAATTCCTGTTCGCTTTTCAAAAAACCAAGGAACCGGTCGGCGTAGTCTGCAAGTGCCGGGAGTGGAGCAGGGCCCAGGGAGTCTCCAAACCTGGTAATGAGAGGTTCCCACGGAATCCCTAAAAAAGCAGCGTTGTTGTATATCATGAACGCTACCGTGTGGTTGCGGGAGAGCCCGAAGATTTTATTTGCCGATGTGAAGATCTTTTGTGGATTTTCAGCCGGCCCGGTAACCAGGCTGACGGCACTGTCCGCGGCGAGTGCTACCGCCTCTTTGTTCATGATCACAATTTCTGCAGTCATACGAAGAAATCAGGTTACTATGACCGTTGCCTTCATCGATGGGTGGATGGAGCAATGGTACGGATAGGTTCCGGGAGTATCGAAGGTAAATGAATACCTCGCATCTTTCGCTAAAGAATTGCTCGTGAATAATGCTCCCTGAGCGATTGATCCCTGGGCATCGTTAACGATCTGGTGGTTTGCAGTGTCCTGGTTGACCCATGTTACCGTCGTTCCCTTGGGGACCGTAATGCTCGCGGGATTAAATGCAAAGTTCTGGATATTGACCATCGTTGCTCCCGGGACCTGTGTCTGTGTGGTTGCGGGGGGTGGGGATGACGGACTGTTACTGGTGCATCCGCATACAACGATGAATGTTACAAGAACAACTATCAGGATTGCCCGGTGAACGGGTTTTGGTGTGCATCTCATTCAAATCACTCCGGGATCTCCTCTTGCCCGAAAAGCATAAAAGGATTTGCGTAGAGGATCAAAAATTTGTGCATGTTACTCGCTCTCTGTAAATCTGAATTCAATGGGCTGCACTATACCCCATATGTTAATAGTATGTCCGGTATAATGGAAGAGCCGGGGACAGGAGGATGATCAGGTTAAAACGGGTGTATGAACCTCCCGATGCGGCAGACGGGTATCGGATACTCGTCGAGCGACTCTGGCCGAGGGGAATTTCAAAAGAACATGCAAAAGTCGATCGGTGGGTCAAAGAAGCGGGAGCCAGTCCCGGACTCCGTACGTGGTTTGGTCATGACCCTCTGAAATGGGTGGAGTTTTGTCAGAGATATTTTGGAGAGATTCGATCGCGTCCGGCAGTGATTAAGGAGCTCAAGGATGTGATCCGTGCACATGACACGGTGACGTTTCTGTTTGCAGCACATGATGATGAACACAATAATGCTGTGGCGTTAAAAGAATTCCTGGAAAAAGAACACTAAGCCCATCAATTTGAGTCTCTGATGCCATTTTTTTACCTCATTAATGATCCGGTCAAGCCGGCCAGTTCCTGTCACTTTTGCTGCCAATGAGAATCTTTCCTGTTATAATTTTGTCCGGGAAGAGTGGGGGTATCGTTAGATATTTTCCTAAAGGAAGCACGAGAAATTTTAAGATTTGAAATGATAATGGGACAGGATGCCACCGGCAATGAATTATTTAAAAATATTCTCAAGTGGTTAAAGGCAGGTTAAAGAAACTTCAGGACAGCTTTTCTTTTTTATTGAGATAATAGACAACAATTCCAACTGCTAAAAAGACGCAGGCCGTCATCACTGCGTTGACATTCAGGTAAAACGCAAGGATGATACAGCTGATGATGGCAAATAAGGGAGTGTAAGGATAAAAGGGAACCTTAAAGCCCCGTTTGACATCCGGCATGGTCTTGCGGAGCCGGAGTAAACTGAGGTTGATAAAAAAGAAGGTGAGTAGCGTCCCGAAATTAAAAATGGAGGCGAGCCAGTCAAGGTTTCCCCCGGTCGCAAGAACAATCCCACTGATGACAAACCCACATAAGAGGAGGGTGAAAACCGGGACACTCTGGCGTGAAATGGTTGACAGAACTTTTGGTAGGACACCGTTGCGGGCCATGGCAAAAAGTGCCCGTGAACCCCCCATGATGGAGGCCATGATGACCGATGTCGTGGCAAAAAGTGCAGATATTGCCACAAATTGCAGGATGAAAATATTATCCGTGACCGTCTTTAAGGCAAATTCGAGAGGTGCGCTGGAGGACCCGAGAGATTCCCAGTTCACAATCCCGACAGCCACTATAGAAACACCGATGTAAATCAGTGTACAGACCGCAAATGCGAATAAGATTGCCCGGGGAACATTTTTTTCCGGATCTTTTATTTCTTCCGCCATGACGGCAATGGTATTGAACCCGATAAAGGCAAAGAATATGATAGCCGCTCCTGACATCACACCGGAAAATCCCCGGGGAAAAAACGGATGATAATTTGTATAGCTGCCACTGGTGAGCAGGGCGAATGCGCCGATGGCGATAAATGTCAGCAGCGCCAGAATTTTGAGGGCGACTAAAAGATTGTTGGTCCAGGACGCTTCCTGTATACCTTTCAGGTTTAAAAGCATGAGAACAAGGGGCCACAGGGTTGCGACAAAGACGATCGTCCCCGTTGTTGCCGGGATACCGACAAAATAGGTAAAATAGGCGGCAAATCCAACACTGACTGCACTGGCACCGACAATGTAATCAAACGATTTCATCCAGCCGACAACAAAACCCGGAAATGCCCCGAATGCTTTTGTCGTGTAAATATAACTGCCCCCGGATTCAAGGATGAATGACGACAGTTCAGCGGTTGAAAGGCCCGTGAGAAGGGCGACAAACCCGGCAATAATAAATGAGAGGATAACTGCTGGCCCGGCAATTCCTGATGCAACCCCGATAAGGACAAAAATTCCGGTACCAATAATCGCACCAATACCTATTCCCGTGGCTCCCCAGAAACCCAGAGAACGGTTCAATTCAGCCATTTTGGTGTCTCCGTTATCCTCCGTTCATAAAGTATTCCTTGATGTATCCAGACTGTTACTCATACATTGGTCCTGGTTCGGATAACGCTCCGGGAGTGGTATGGTCGAGGTCCATTTTTTTGCATTTTCAGGAACCATCTATAAGCCCATCCGGGATTGATGGATTGATAATCATGTATGGGTGTATTGTTCTCTGTTCATGATTTTCATGTCGTGAAACAGGTGTACTTTTCGCGAACATTAATAATGAACAATAAAAGAATGTTTCCTCAAAAATCATATTTTGAAACAAAGTATGAAATTACGAATCGTTTTTCATATCATTGAGGAAGAAGATACGTCCGATAGGAATAAATGGACTGTTGTTATATTTTTTGAAAAATGGCCATATGCATAAATTCCTCCGAAACGAGCACATTCGATAGTTATCAGGAAAAAGAGCCATGACTGATCGCCTGTTCCGCTACTGTAAAGGGGATTTCGGGAAGATCCCCGTTCGCGTCATCCATATGGATCTTATCTTTGACGTCTTTGACGACAAAACAAAAGTACTATCCGATTTATATGCTGAATCCCGCGACAGTCCCCTTTCGGAAATTGTTCTGAATGCAAAAAATCTTGAAATCATTGCCGTGAGTTGTCCGGGACACGAATGTTCACCCATGTACGATGATGCCGGAAGTAAGCTGACGATCCGGTTTAACGATCCGGTTTTACCACAAACCCGTTTTACTGTTCATACAGAAACAATCTGCCGCCCGACAAAAAATATTCTTGAGGGTTTGTATTACGATGAAACTCCCCCGGGTGCACCGCCCCAGCAGATTACCCAGTGCCAGCAGTGGGGTTTCCAGCGCCTGGTCCCGTGTATCGATGATATGACGGCAAAGTGCACGTATACCACGACGATCATTGCTGACGAACGATATACAAACCTGATAACCAACGGGAATGTGGTTGCCCCGCGCCAGCCTGCCGGGGCTGGCAGGGTAAAAATTACGTATGAAAATGGTATCACGCCGATGGCCCCGTACCTGTTCTTTCTCGGGTGCGGGACCTATGCAACCTTCAGCCAGGAATGCGAATACCCGGATGGGCGGCGGTGCACCCTCGAGCTGTTAGTTCCCCCGGAATCCGATCCCCGGATAGCAGGACAGGCCCTCGACATCCTTCACGATGCCGTCCTCTGGGTGAATCTCTTTACCGGCCCGGGCAGGTATGACCGGGAGTCAGCACGGGAACGACTGTACCTGCTGATACGGGGTCTGGAACGCATCAAAAAGAGGAGTCCGCACCATCCGCAACTAGAGTCGATACGCACAGAACTCAAAAATCTTATCCAACAGATTGTCCCCGGTTATGAATATACCGGGATGACCTATCGGGAGATCGGCATGCAGAATTCGGATTTCGGGGGAATGGAAAATGTGGGTAACACGACCGTTACCACAAACCGTATCATGCCATTTCCTGCCATGACTGATCCCGCGTACGAGTATCTTGTTAAAGTAAAAGTGCATGAGTTTTATCACAACCTCAATGGCTCGGAAGTGACCGGCTGGTCGCCGTTTGAGATCTGGCTCAACGAAGCAGTTACCGTTCATACAGAGAACCAGTACCACGCATTTCATTTCGGGGAAGATTATTCCCGGCTCCAAACGGTTCTTGCATTACTGGCACCCGGGAACGGGACACTCGAACTTGACAGCGGAGCTGCATCCCTGCCTGTCGAACCGGACGGGTTCGATGATCCCAACGAGCTCATCACGGATATCACCTACATGAAAGCCCCGGAATTTGTGAGAATGATCGAGACTCTCATGGGAAAAGAGACGTTTGTAAAGGGTCTGGATCTCTACCACCGCAGGTACCGGCATGGAAATGCGACCCGTGACCAGTGGGTGCAGGCAATGGAAGAGGCATCCGGACAACATTTCGCCCCTATGGCAGACGGGTGGCTTAAGCAGACCGGTTTTCCGACGCTCTCGGTACATGCATCTTACAACAGCGACCGCCATGTGACTTCCCTGCATCTCCGGCAGGAGGGGAATAGCCCGGAAAAACACTGGATCTTCCCGGTCAGGATCGCGTTAGTCGATGCATCGGGAAATGATATCACTGAGGTTCTTTTTCATGTTGAAAAAAAAGAAGGATCCCTCGAACTCAGTTCACCGGAACCTCCTGCGTTCATTTCCCTGAACCGGGGGTATTCATTCTACGGAAAAGTCAACTACGATGCACCGTTAAGGGAACTGTACCTGCAGGCTGAACGGGACACGGACCTTGTCAACCGCTGCCTCGCGTTTATGACTATCATGGATCGGGAAAAACTCAAAATGCTCAACGATCCGTCTGCCCGCCCTGACCTGGAATGTATCGACCTCTATTTCAGGCTCCTATCCGACCGCGACCTGATGATGCAGGGGGGCGGGCAGTTTTTAACCGTGTTCGAATCCGTACCGGATAAAAAATATGCACACCGTTACCAGGCCCTCTATGATGTCCGCGAGAGAATACTGCAGTCCATTGCGACACGACATAAAACAGACCTGCGTGAACTCTACACTTCTGTGAATTTTCCGGATACCCGGCGTGATGCTCTGGACCAGGAACTCCTTGGCATAAAACGGAGGCAGATTAAAAATACTGCTCTTTTCGTACTCTCACGGCTTGATACTCCCGATATTCACCAGCTGATAAAGGATCAGTTCACCTGCTCATGTAGCGCGACGGATAAGCTGGTTGCCTTCAGCCTGTATATGGACAGTTCGGGAGGAGACCGGCCCGGTATTCTTGAATCTTTTGAACAGGAATCAAAGAAAAATCCTGTCAGCTGGGAGAATTTCCTGTCGGTTATTGCCGCAAACAGTAGTCCGGATATACTTGATCTCATCTCAAGGGTCGAGAAATCGGATGCGTTCCGGATAGAGCAGGCAAATGACCAGCGTGCGCTCTATGGCAGGTTTGCCCTGAACCGGAAAAAATCCCTCCAGACTGAACAGGGGCGCTCCTTTTTGGAAAAGACCTTACTCAGGCTGGCACCCATCAACGAGCACAGCACCGTATCGATGCTCAGGGTATTTGGAGCTCTTGATGCGATGGAAGTGGCAGACCAGATCCCGCTGGTCGGGATTCTCGCCCGGCTTCTCATCGATCTTGACCCGGAAAAAACACCGAGTGTCTATAATACTGCACGCCGTATACTGGTGGGGGCACCGTATGCAGTTCAGAAATATGAACAAAAACAAGGGAGAATACCGGCACTCCGGGCATGAGGCCTGAAGGATCGTATACGATAGAGGTATGGTATGATGAATGTGCATTTTTTTATGAAAAAAAATTTACTGGTGGAGCCAGTGGGCAAAATGAGATTAAGGGATGAAACTGTATGATCAACGCATTACCCCTTGAGAATTACCGGGCTTCCTATAAGCCTGAACAGGTGGAGTGTTCTACGACCGAGACATTGAAACCTACAGACGAGATTATCGGGCAGGACAGGGCGCAAAAAGCTCTCCGTTTTGGCCTTGAAATCCAGGAAAAAGGATTCAATATTTATGTTGCAGGGATGCCCGGTACCGGTAGAAAAACGGCAGTAAGGAAGCTTGTCCACGCACTGGCAAAGACCAAACCAAAAGCCGATGACTGGATCTATGTCAACAATTTTGCCAACCCGTACGAGCCCAATGCAATCCGGCTTCCCCCTGGTATGAGCAGCCAGCTGAAGGCAGATATGTCTGCTTTCATCGCAGAAACAAGAAGGGCATTACCAAGAGCTTTTGAGAGTGAGGACTATGCTGCAAAACGCCAGGAGGCTCTCGGGAAAATCGATACGGAACGAGAGGCAATCGTAGGGCAGGTCACTGAGAGAGCTGCAAAACAGGGCTTTACAATCCAGATGGGGCCTACAGGACTCATGGTTATCCCGGTGATCGAGGACAAACCGCTCACCCAGGAAGATTTTGAAGCGCTCCCCAGTGAGAAGAAGGCAGAGATACTCCAGAAGAGAGAAGCCCTTGATGCGGATCTGCGAAGCGGATTCCACCAATTGCGGGAACTCGATGCGAAAGGGATGGAGGTTGTCAGTAAGCTCAATAACGAGGTTGCTCTCTATGCCATCGGTCATCTCCTCGCCGGGCTTAAAGAAAAATACGGAAAGATCAGCGAGGTCATCCTGTATATTGACAGCGTCCAGAAGGATATCCTTGAAAATCTCGGTACATTCCTGGGATCGGGGCAGCAACAGCAACAGCAACAGCAACAACAGCAGCAGCAGGAGCAGGTCCCGCCACAGTTCCAACAGTGGCTCGCCAAGGACCTTGCTTTCAGGAAATATGAGATTAGCGTGGTGGTAGATAATTCCACCCTTGAAGGTGCCCCGGTCGTCTTTGAGGAGACCCCAAGCTACCAGAACCTCCTGGGGAAAGCAGAAAAGGAGGTTCAGTTCGGCATCGTGACGACTGACTTCATGATGATCCGCCCGGGTTCAGTCCATAAAGCGAACGGCGGGTACCTGGTAATCCCGGTTCTGGACCTCTTCAGGTATCCCCTTGCTTGGGACGGACTGAAATCAGCTCTTAAAACTGAAAAGGTCAAAATTGAGGAACCTGGAGAACAGGCCGGGCTCATCACAACGAGGGGACTCAAACCCCAGCCGATTCCCCTGAGCGTGAAGGTTATCCTGATCGGCACCCCCGATATCAACCAGATCCTGAACCAGGGAGACCCGGACTATCCCGAGCTCTTCAAGGTGAGAGCGGACTTTGACACCGTCATGGACCGGAATGAAGACAACGTCAGGAACTACGCTGCGTTCATCTGCACGCTCTGCAAACGGTTTAACCTGATCCATCTTGATAATACCGCGATAGCAAAAGTCGTAGAATACGGGTCCCGGCTCGCAGAAGACCAGAAAAAGCTCTCCACACGATTTTCAGGAGTCGCAGACCTTATCCGGGAGGCAAACTTCTACGCCACGCAGGAAAAAGCAAAGAATATTACAGTCAGGCATATCCAAGAGGCAGTCGAGGAGAAGATGTACCGCTCCAACCTGATCCAGCAGAAGATCCAGGAGTTCATCGAGCGGGGAGTCTACCTCATTGATACTGAGGGATCACAGGTCGGGCAGATCAACGGGCTTTCCGTGATGGAGCTCGGGGATTTTGCTTTTGGCAGACCCTCCCGGGTGACCGCCAGTGTTGCTGTGGGGCGGGGGGGGATTATCGACATCGAACGCCAGGCACAACTCGGCGGACCGACTCATACCAAGGGGGTCCTTATTCTTGGCGGCTACCTGGCCAACAAGTATGCTCAGGACAAGCCGCTCTCCCTGACTGCAAAACTCGTCTTCGAACAGAGTTACGGGGGAGTGGACGGCGACAGTGCATCGAGCACGGAACTCTATGCGATTCTCTCTGCCCTGTCAGGTCTGCCCCTCAAACAGTCCATCGCAGTTACCGGATCCGTGAACCAGCGGGGGGAAGTCCAGGCTATCGGGGGGGTAAACGAAAAGCTTGAAGGCTTTTTCGAACTATGCAAGGCCAAAGGCATGGCCGGGCACCAGGGAGCCATGATCCCGGCAAGCAATGTCCAGAATCTCATGCTGAAAGAAGAGCTCCTTGAAGCGGCAAAAGCGGGAAATTTTGCCATCTATCCTGTCAGGACCATCGATGAAGGCATCGAATTTCTCACCGGTGTACCTGCAGGGGAACGGCAACCTGACGGATCCTACAAGGAAGGAACGGTCAATTTTCTTGTCAACAGGAGGTTACAGGAGATGGCAGAAAAAATCAGGGAGTTCCAGGTCCCTCAGTGATAGTGTTTGTTTTACCTCAATGATCAATCAGACGCACTTTTCGGGACTGGAATCAAACTGCTTTTTGCGTTGCGGCCGGGATCGATAGGGACCCGGGCGCAGGTGTCGTTGGGAACGGGCCTTCCAGCCGGGGGCTCTCCCTGCAAAATCCTCTCTCTCTGCCGCTCCGGACACAGCCCATGGTGGTCAGCAGGACAATGACCCCCAGGAATGCGGGTAACCAGTACTTCACGCGTCTCAGGTAACCAGTCCTCGTGAGAAGGGGATTATAGCCTTGATCGCCATACAGGTTCTCCGGGAGCTGAGGAAGTATTAATCCAAGGCGGACTGTACCGGACATCAGGTATCATGACGGTTTTTATCTCCCTCATAAGGGGGATCAATGTCGGAATGCGGAAGCGGGTCGGGATGGCAGACCTGGTGCAGCTCTGCCAGTCCCTTGGTTTTACCAACGTGAGGACCTACCTCCGGAGCGGGAATGTGCTCTTCGAGTCGCCGCACGGGGACCCTGGACAGTTGTCAGCCATGATCGGTGAGAAGATGTCCCGGGAATTTGGTTTTCCAGTAAAGGTGATTCTGCGGACTTCGGAGGAGCTCCGGTGTATCATTGCCAATAACCCTCTTGCAAAGGAGGGTCTGGAAGCCGACAAACTCCATGTGGCGTTCCTGTCCGGTATTCCCCCTGAAGCGTTTCCGGAGAACATGATGAAAGGACACGATGGTCCGGACAGGTACGTGATCGCTGCCCGCGAGGTCTATCTTTCCTGCCCGGATGGTTACGGGAGGACGAAGTTCTCCACTTCCTTCTTTGAGAAGAAGCTGGGTGTCGCCGCGACAACGAGGAACTGGAAGACGGTAACCACGCTCGCCGGGATGGCGGAAGGATAACGGCTGAAAAAACACAATAGACTGCACCACAAGCCCGGAAAAAACACAATTATGGAAATAAATCATAATTTTGTGATAATTGTTCGCAAGGTTGTGCGCCGTGATGATGATGAAAGTTACCCCGTCTGATTTTAAAGGGAGTTACCAGGTATTTTAATTCCCGCGAACCTTTTACTTCACCACAAGCACCTTGCAGGGCGCAGAGCGTATGATCTCTTCCGCAACACTCCCCAGAAGCAGGCGCTCCAGCCCCTTTTTTCCCTGCGTGCTGATTACGATTAAACGATCTATGTGCAGAGTTCTGTTCATGCACACCTCCGGTCCACTCCTCATACCATGCTTCGGATTATATCGTCGCTGTTTTATCGTACTCAGTCTAACGCTCGGTGAATTGTTCGTGCCCGACCTCTCACTCAACCATCTGCCCCAGCCAGCGCTCACTTCAGGCAGCCATGATACCCTGTGCTGCCAAAACCACAGGAAACAGAGCTGGCCTTCCGCAACCTTCTTTATAGTCCGTGCCGAAAATGGATCACAGGCTGTATCATCATGGCGGAAGAAGAGTTCCCATTCATTCCAGTCGATCAGCTGATGGAAACACTGCACACATCACTACAGGGGCTCTCTTCCCGGGAAGTTGAATCACGGCGGGCATCCTATGGCCCAAATGCGGTGGTGCGGCAGAAGAAGCTGGCAGCCTTCAGACAGTTTGCCGCCCAGTTCAAAAACCCGCTTATCATAATCCTCTTTCTCGCAGCGGTCCTCTCCGTTTTTCTTGGTGAATTTGTCGATGCGATGATTATCATCGTGATTGTGGTCCTGAGCGTGTTTATTGACTTTTTCCAGGAGTACCGGGCAGAACGGGCAGTCGATCTCTTAAAGGAAAAAATCTCCACTACTGCCACCGTTATCAGGGACGGAGCCCGGCAGGACGTGCCATTATTGGAACTGGTCCCCGGGGACATCATTTCCCTTTCCGCCGGTGATATTGTGCCTGCGGATGCCCGTGTCATTCTTGCCCGGGATTTCTTTGTTGACCAGTCGGCACTGACCGGGGAATCGTTCCCGGTGGAAAAAACAGCTCAGATCCGGGCGGGTGATAACCAGGATCTCCAGCAATGGGGACAATACCTGTTCATGAGCTCTCCGGTAGTCTCCGGCAGTGCGACTGCAGCAGTAGTAAAAACCGGGATGTCGACCGAGTATGGGAAGATTGCAGAACGGCTGACCGCCCGGCCACCGGAGACGGAATTTGAACGAGGACTGAACCAGTTTTCATACCTTATCACCCGGATTATCTTCCTCCTTGTAATATTCGTATTTTTCACCAATGCCCTGTTTAAACATGGTGT
>Ga0187854_10000477_pt1 | contig 51086 bp, 54 predicted proteins | sample June2016WEW_6_15_FD_132445 | JGI IMG/M metagenome (GOLD analysis project Ga0187854, IMG submission 132445) | Peatland microbial communities from SPRUCE experiment site at the Marcell Experimental Forest, Minnesota, USA - June2016WEW_6_150 | ecosystem: Environmental > Terrestrial > Soil >... | reverse complement strand
TGGACCCAATTTAATAGTTTTTATTGCATTCTCGATGATCTTTTTCACATCAAACCACTGAGGTGCATTGATACCAATATCTTGGTAATCCCTTGTGAATTCTATCTGTTGAGAAATTATGTCGACCACAGTTTCTTCATTTTTAATGTATTCAAGCCGATCTTGATCGGTTGTTTCCATTTTAGACAGTTCTAATTGAACTTTAAGAGCAGTTACTTGATTGAGAATATCGTGACGGGTGATACTCGAAAGGAGATGGAGTTTTTTGTATGCCAGTTGTAATGCCTCTTCTGCTTGTTTGACATCGGTTACATCACGACCTACTGATTGGTATTCAACGACGTTTCCTTTCTCATCAAAAATTGCACGATCACTCCATCGTTGCCAACGTACCTGACCATTTGGCATGATTATGCGGTGTGTGACTTCAGCAACTGGGTGATCTTGCGTTAATGAAACAAAATGCTGTCGAACGATACTCTTATCTTGTTCGGGGATTTGCGGGTTAAATTTTTTCCCAATAATATCCTCTCGTTTTTTATTGAAATAGCGACAGTAAGCTTCGTTGACGAAGACATGTGTACCGTCAGGCAGGAACCGAGAAATAAATTCAGTTTGATCTTCCACAACATTCCGATACCGCTTTTCACTTTCTTGGAGGGCATCTTCAGCTTGTTTTTTATCAGTAATATCCTCTAGAGTTTCAACTGCGCCAATGATCTCCCCATTTGAAGCTTTGATTAATGCTGCGGTGAATTTTAGCCATTTTCCTTTAATACCTTTTGCCGGGAAAAAATCGGTAGCTTCGTATCCACCCTCCACAAACTTCGATTTATTAAATTTTTCACCGTACCATTGAGGTATCTTATCAATCAACCCACCAATAAGGAGATCAGCGAGACAAGGTCTTTCGGTATCATAAAAAGCACGCCATTGTTGATTTGTTCCGATAGCATCCTTAGACATGATACCACTGTATTTTTCCAATGCTTTATTCCAGAAAATGATTCTATGATTTTGATCAATAACAAACTGCAAAATAGGGGAACCATCAATGATAGAATTTAACTGAGCCTCACTTTTTTGTAATTCTTTATGTGCGGTATCGAGAGATTCCAACATCTGATTTGATGTTTCTGCAAAACGCGTGAGTTCATCATTTCCTGAAATCGTAATGTGGGCTGAAAAATCTCCCTTTTTTGTAATATTTTCGAAATCGGTACTGATTTTTTTTATACGTGAAAGTACCTCTTTATCCATTAAAAAAATAATAATTAGCCCAAAAAAGGCACCTACAGCTAATTGGATCCAGATGAAAGTAAGAACAGTGTTCTTTCCATTCTGATAGATATCTCGAGGAACCATCACCTGAAGCAGTAAGGCATCATTTCCATAAATATCTTTTAAGACCCTTTGACCCTCGATTATATTGTCATTTATCGGATGTACATCAACAGATACATCTTTATTTTTAATTAGTGAGTCGCGGTCTTTGAGTGATAGTGATGATGATTCAAGTGGTGTGATAGAAAGAGAAGGCAGTGTGAGCAGTGCTAAACGCTTAATCTCTATTTCGTCCAGATACCGGCCCATGATCAACATTCCCACAGGAGGACCTGTGAAATCGGTATGTAGGATTGGATACATAGTAATGATAACAGGACCTTCAGGAATATTGAGAAATCCGGATATTTTATTATTAATATTAGTATTACGAAGGGGGGAGTTTACATCAGCCAGTTCTTTAACTAGGCCAGTAGGAACAGGGGTCATTTCATTTTTTGTAGAATTATAACCTGCGCCATACAAAATTTTACCTTCTGTATTGGTGATAATCACAAAATTGAGACGTAAGCTAGAATAAGTCGCAGTCCCAAGATTCAGTTTTATAAAATCACTTTTCTGTCCTTTGACAAACGAATAGGTATCATCCCATGATCCCCAATCAGTAACAATAGAATTCAAATTAGAAATTTCATTGTTAACGTTATTGACGATGAGTACCGTATCTTCGGAAACATGGTCAGATTCGATTTTTTCATAACTTCTAAAAAGAATTGTTGATGAGAATAGAATTAAGACAATTAGAATGATAATGAACGCACCGATCAGACTGAATAATGTTTTTTCTCGAATGTCCATATTCCCTCATTTCATGAAATGTTAAATGATACACTCCAGATCAACATTTTTTTAGACAATTATTAGTATGTGAACAACCATTCAGACTGGAATCACCAATGATAGTAATTCACAACGCTTTATTTAAAGTATTTTACATTGTTATCTTTCAAGTATCCCATGAAAATTATTTGGAACCATTTTACTATTCTATGAGAATAGAATATAGGACTCGTCAATGAATTGAGAATCGAAAAAGGTTTCCTTATAGAACAGTTCACACATAAAACTATTAATGAACAAAACCAATCTAGAAATAGTGAACTATTGTGGTTGACAATATCCGTGACAGAGTAGCCGAAGATCTGCTGGCGTTGTTACCTTTTTACCACAAAAATATAATCAAAATGGGACACGGTATTTCTGGATTACAAGCAGCTCAGTATCGTGTTCTCGGTGTTCTTACAAGAGATGGCACCCTCCCAATGTCAGAAATCGGGAAGCGATTGTACATCTCAAAACCGTATATGACAACACTCGTAGATACGTTGATTTCGGCTAGGTATGTTGAACGACTTCCTGATTCAGAAGACCGTCGTGTAATTAAGATTGCAATTACGTCACTAGGGAAAAAACACTTAAAGGAAAGTAGTGCAATTTTTAAAAATAATTTGAACGACCTCCTTTCCAAACTCGATGAAAAAGATTTGATAGAACTCAACATATCGCTCGAAAAACTGAAACGCATCCTTAAAAAAATATCGTGAGATATAGAATGGACATACCGGTGCAGAATATTTCTACTGATAAATTCCTAGAAAAATCAGGACAAAAGTCTATCGAACGCGATACCGCCAAATCTGGAACTCCAGTCTGTATCACACCTTCTGGTGAAAGCATTATCAGAATTGATCATATAACAAAAATTTTTAAAGAAAAGAACCGCACTGTAACTGCCGTTGATGACATTTCACTTGATGTAAATAGAGGAGAAATTTTCGGCCTATTGGGTCCCAACGGAGCTGGGAAAAGCACACTTATACGGATACTTACCACACTGCTTAGACCAACATCAGGTACCGCATGTGTTGATACATATGACATATCTAACGATCCGGAAAAAATCCGCAGTATTATCGGTGTATGTCCACAGAATAGTACTCTCGATGTTGAACTCACTGCATACGATAACCTCGAATTTTATGGAAAATTGGTAAATATTCCTGATAGTGCTCTTGATGACCGGATCTGGCAGCTTCTTGAAATGACCGAACTGGCAGATCGTGCCAACATGAAAGTCCAGACATTCTCCGGGGGAATGAGACGGAAACTTGAGATTGTACGTGCTTTCATTCATCATCCACTCATCCTATTTCTCGATGAACCGACAATTGGACTCGACCCTGAGTCAAGGCGCGAAGTTTGGCAACAGATTTTAAAGTTGAATGAGGAAAAGACGACTATCATTCTGACTACACACTATATGGATGAGGCTGAAAAACTCTGTAATCGAATCGCATTTGTGGATAAAGGACGGCTCATCGCCCTGGATATTTTGGAGAATCTCAAACGATTAATACCTGCGGGTGACCTTATCGAGATCGGTTTTGACATGATTGATGACAAGATCGTGACAGCAATCAGAGAGAACGACTTAATCAATTCAGTTCAAATAAAGGAACAGAAACTCATTATTTCGGCAAAGAATGGGAGCAAAGTATTGCCCGCAATTGTTGCGATCTTTGAAAATTTCTCCCTCCCCATATTATCGATCTCAATACACTCGCCGTCATTGGAAGATGTTTTCATTTATCTCACCGGCAAAAAACTTGATGAGTCTAACAACGGAGAGAAACAGTCTGCGCTCAAGAGGCAATCGTTATGATCCGGGGTGCGATAGCCATCTTCAAGCGGGATTTTAAAAAATTTTTAAGCAACCCGTTTGTTGTTGTAATGACCCTCTTGATGCCTGTTATGTATCTCGTAATTTTTGGCAATGCAATGGGTGGAACCATCAGTCATATCCCTATCGGTGTTGTTCAAGAAGGACCACCATATAATGAAACCCCTCTTTTTACCAATGCAGTGGTTGAACTGAACCATATTACCCAGAAAGATCCTTATCCCAAACTGTTAGACGTCACGGTATACACAGACGAAACAATTGCCAAAGGTGCTCTATCAAAAGGTCAAATATCAGCAGTCGTAATCTTTCCATCTGAGGTATCCAATGACAATGCAGTTCGCCTTTATGTCGACAGTGCAGATTCTATTATTCCCCCTCTTGTCGAATCAGCGGTAAACGGTATCCTTGCCAAAATCGGGGCACATAATCCGGTGCAAGTCAATGAAATTTACGGTAATATCAAATACATCCAGTTCTTCGGTGTCGGGGTCATTATGATGGCAATTTTTACGTCCACTATGTTTGGAGGTGGGATCGCTCTCATAAAGGACCGGGAGGCAGGAATCCATGAGGGGTACCTGGTCACCCCAGTAAAGCGCACGAGCATCATCGCCGGAATCATTTCAAGCGGTACGGTTAGGGCATTTTTTGCGGGGGGCACTATCTTCCTGATTGATATTCTCATTACCGGTATTATCCTGAGGAGTGTGGAAGACCTGCTGTTGGTCCTTCTTGTGATCTTTATCGCATGTATTGGGGTTACCAGTCTTGTGGTATCCTTTGCATCACGGTTTTCTGCCCAACAGGAATACGCTTCAACAGTAGCATTCCTCAACCTCATCCTGTTCATGACCTCGGGGGCTTTCTACCCGGTGATTGGTATGCCCGATTGGTTGCGCTGGATAACCGTAATTAATCCCGAGTATTATGGGGTGCATGCACTTAGAGCTATTATCCTCCGAGGACAGGGGCTTGATGTCATTGGAATCGATCTTATTGCATTATTGATATTTTCCAGTGCAATGATCATCCTCGGTATCACTACGTACCGGAGGACACTTGAATGAAAAATTATCATAGGATTGAACAATCGTAAATCCTTATTGAATGAAAACATACGAATAATGCGGTTTCCCTGATGGGATCTCCAGGGTCCCTTAATCATAATAACCACTCCTTTCTCAATACATCGTATAATGACATCGGAGCACTGATAATGATACAATGGAATCCTCTTTTTTATTTAAGCAGTTCAATATTTCCCAAAAAATTCTTCGAGCAATCGAAGATTTGGGTTTCGAAGAGCCCACACCCATACAGACTCTCGCAATACCTCTTATCCTTAAAGGTAATGATGTAACCGGTCAGGCAAAAACTGGTACCGGAAAAACTGCAGCGTTTGGTATCCCAGCACTTGAACGGATCGAACATCACGACCGAAAGACTCAGGTTATTATCCTCTCCCCAACACGTGAACTCGCAATCCAGACTGCTGAAGAAATTGCACACCTTGCCAAATATTTTGAATATATCAAGGTTCTTCCCATCTACGGGGGGCAACCTATAGAACGACAATTACGAGCACTGAAATCCGGCATACAAATTGTTGTCGGGACACCGGGGCGGGTACTCGACCATTTACGACGCGGATCACTCTTGTTGTCGCATGTGAAAATGGTCGTTCTCGATGAAGCCGATCAAATGCTAGACATGGGCTTTATTGACGACATTGAAAAAATACTCGAAAAAACTCCGAAGGATCGGCAAACCATTCTTTTTTCCGCAACACTTCCTAAACCGATATTAGCGATCTCAAAACGATTTCAAAAGGATCCTCAGTTCGTTGATATCCCCCATAAAGAACTGACAGTTCCTGAGGTGGAACAGCGGTATCTCGAAGTGCACAGCAGAGACAAATTCGATGTTCTTTGTCAGATCCTTGACCAGTATGACCCTCGACTCGTGTTGGTTTTTTGTAACACGAAACGACGTGTGGATCAACTGACTCGTCGCCTTAAAACGCTGGGATATAATGTTGCGGGTATTCATGGAGATCTTAAACAGACGCAACGCGATCGCATTATGGCACAGTTTCGGAAGGGTCATATTGACCTCCTTGTCGCTACCGATGTTGCAGCACGAGGAATTGATGTGGAGGACATTGATTTAGTCGTCAATCTAGACGTCCCCCAAGTTGCCGAGTATTACGTCCACCGCATTGGGAGGACAGCGCGGGCTGGTAAAAGTGGTCGTGCAATCACTTTTGTGGGTCCAGAGGACATTTATAAAATGAGAGAAATCCAGCACATTGCAAACATTACGATAGCTCGTACTTCGCTCCCCAAAACGCGTGATGTCGCGGATTCAAAGATAAAAATTCTCACCGATAAAATCAAACAGAAGGTAGATTCCGGAAACCTTGAAAAACAGATAGAAACGATCGAACGAATGATGATAGATGATTATACTTCATTGGAAATCGCAGCAGCTCTATTAAAGATAAATCTTGAGATGGACACGTCATAGGAAAAGAAAGATCAAAATAATTGTTTTTTCTCTATTTACGCTAAAAAAAGATATAACGGAATGACCCCGTCATTTTTTGTCTAAACCTTTGCGCTGATATCAACCTTGCCAAAGGGCGTGTATGTTGTTGAACCGTTCAGCACGGCCCCGTTTTTGTAGATTTTAACAGTTAAAGCATGCTTTGAGGTACTGTCATCTTTCTTGAATGAAGCATACACCGTTCCAGTAGCATTCACAAGTTCATACATATGGTTCTGGGAACTTTGCACTTTATAGAGATTCGAATTAACTCCATACGTTCCTGAGAATCCACCGAGATATTCCACTGTTACGTAAACTCCTTTTAGAGGAACGGAAATTGGCGTGGGTTCTGGATTGAGTTGTGGAGTATTCTGTGCACTAAACGTTGTAGAGGTTCCAGGCTTCAAAGGTTGATTCGATGTTGATGATTGAGATCCCCCGCCACCCATCCATGACATGACTAAAACTGCTATGATGATGATTATGACAATTCCTGCAACGATAGCGAGCCATGGTATAGAGTCCAGGTCTCTATGCGATCTTCCTCTCTTCATTGTGTTTTCACTCTCCTTTAGGACTTATCTCATAATAGAAATCAATATTCCATGATTAAATTGTTGTCGAAGTAAATTGGTAATCAAATATTTTGATGAGATTATTAAATCTCCATCAATGTCTACCGTCCTCCTGATTCAATAAGGTCTTCCTTTTCCTTTCTAATTTTAATTTTTTGTTCCATCTTAATTAGTTATAACAGAATAATTTTCAAATAGTTGCGATGGATATGATGTAATGAGGAGGATAATAACATGTGCTCTGGGGGCGGACCGATGAATTTAGAGATAGGAGAACTCCAATGGATAAAGTATCGATGCAATAATTGTGGGAAAGTGTATAAAAGCACCAGTAAAAATTCGATTTGCCCAGACTGTAAATCTGAAAAAGTATTGCGGGTATAGAATATTTCAAGTCATTTACGGCCATAATAATTTCATAAAATGGGATATGTTTTAAAAGATGTTTTAAAAGAATTCATTCCTGAAGGATTACTATCACACCTCTCCAATCACTTCGAAGTTATTGGTGATCTAGCAATTATTTCCATTCCCCCTCAGCTCGATAACTACAAAACAAGGATTGCCGAGACCATTATTACTCAACGAAAAAATATTTCTACCGTTCTCAACAAAATAACCAAAGTTTCAGGCCAGAAAAGAACTCCGCTTTATGAGATCCTTGCTGGAACAACAACGGTAACGTGCCACCGAGAATTTGGCTTTGTGTACAGGCTTGATATCAATACAACTTTTTTCTCCACTCACCTCGCTTATGAAAGAAAACGTATATTTGATCAGGTGCGGGTAGGAGAGTGCGTACTCGTCCCCTTCTGCGGCGTCGGACCTTTTGCTATTCCTCCTGCAGCAAAAGGTGCGAAGGTTGTTGCAATTGAACAAAACCCAGAGGCATTCGGGTGGCTTTCAAAGAACGTATCTCTTAACAGAGTGGATAAGCTGATTACCATCATCAATGGTGATGCATTTGATACATCTATTCTGCCCCACCATGAATTTGTCCGTGCAATCATTCCTACACCGTATGGGATGGACACGATTCTTGACGTAATTAAACCCGTTATGATTGAAGATGGAATTATCCATTTCTATACTTTTAAAAAACGATACCAAATCCCGGAACTAATTAAAGAGTATGAAAGTAAGGGTTTTGAAGTAAAATTTTATCGATCTTGCGGTAACGTTGCCCCAAATGTAAGCCGTTGGGTATTTGATTTAATAAAAAGAGGAAAACCTGAAAACTCGCAAAATAGAGAAATTAGTGATTAAAATTTTTATTTAGGTCAGTCCTGTATTTTGATAAATGTTCCATCCTGGTACTCACGGAACGCTTGAGTTAGCTCAGCTTGGGTGTTCATAACTATCGGACCACCCCATGCAACAGGTTCACCGATAGGTTTTCCTGAAAAGAAAAGAAACCGTAGTGGATATTTATTGGGACGAATTTGGACGTTTGTTCCATCACCGAACAGTGCCAATTCGTGATTGTGCAGATATTGATTGGAATTTGGTTCAAACTCCCCTTCGCCATTGATAACATATGTAAATACGGTATAGCCATTCTTAACGGGATGAGAAAATGTCACACCCTCTTCAATTGTAATATCAAAATATTCAGGATCTGCAATAATGTCGTGGACAGGACCTACAATACTATTGATTGACCCACAGATAATCTTCCCAGTAACACCTTCAGATATTTCAATTGTGGGAATTTGTTCATGTTTGATTTCCTGATATCTTGGATCCATCATCTTATTCACTCTAGGTAAGTTCACCCAAAGTTGGAATCCTCCCATCCGTCCTTTTACCGGTTTCGGCATTTCTTGGTGAATGATCCCAGATCCTGCAGTCATCCATTGAACGTCTCCAGCACCAACAATACCAGCATTTCCCATGCTATCGCAGTGCTCCACTTTACCTTCAAACATATAGGTCACTGTTTCGATTCCCCGATGTGGATGCCAAGGAAAACCAGGTAAATAATCTTCTGGCCGATCTGCACGGAAATCATCGAGCATCAAGAACGGATCGAAATTTGGCACCTCATAGTAACCAAAAGCCCGGTGTAATCTTACACCAGCGCCCTCAATAGTTTCTTTTGCTTTTAAAATCTTCACAACTTTTCGAATCGCTGACATATGTGCTATCACAGGGAGATAAACGCTAACAGCATTAAGATGTTGGTCATGACCGAATAACACTACAGTTTTACTCAGGAAGTTCAACGCCACCCATGGAGAATCCCCATCTGTCCTAATGGCTCGTAAGATGGCATACGGTCAATGGTAAACTCAAAATTGCGGCTAATATAATCTAAGAGCGCTGGTTGTGGTGGCCCCCCTATAGGTGGTTGGTGGAGTTCTATTTCGATTCGCTTGATGCCAGAGAGATCCTCTGGATCAATCTGCCATTCCCCACCTTCAACGTCACACTTAAGAAAATCACAGCCACCAGCACTTCGGATAATCTCCCGTAATGAGTATGTTTGTATAGAGACACGATTGCCATCCCAATCTATTTCTAAGACTCCCCCCTTACCAAGTGCGGCCTTAATAACTCGCACCTTTACGTTATTCATCTGTATATTCTGCAGTAGTAGATCTGTGGTCACGGGTTCTATAGCAACCACATACTGTGATCGTTTAGCTGCACGAATACAGAATGCTCCGACGTTTGCACCGATATCGAGTACCTTATCTTCCGGGGATATATCATCAAACCAGTATTCAGAAACTTCGGTGATTTGTCTAAATGAAGTGGATTTTATCTGAAATTTTATACCATCCTTTGTTACGAAGAATGGGATCTGCGAACATTCATTTCCTTGTTTTTTACCTGTAAATGATTGCATAGCCCGTGAAATGTCGATATAACCAAAAGGTAGTTATTTTTCTTTTTTCAATATGATCCACTGCCCTTTTCCCGCCCGTTGGAAGCGAACGAAAATGTAGGTTCCAAAGAACCGCTTCCCAGAAAGAATGATCTCGATCTTGTCCGGTAACCAATCAATGATATTATAGGTACCAGAATCTGCGATTTTTACTTCACCGGCACCGTAATCCCCTTCAGGAATCAGTCCCTCAAAACTAATATAGGAGAGTTCATGATCTTCTGTCTCGATGGCAAGCCGGCGATCCTTTGGTCGATCAGGAAGTCCTTTGGGTATCGCCCAGCTCTTGAGTACGCCATCCTTTTCAAGACGAAAATCAAAGTGATGACGTTTTGTAAAGTGTTCATGAAGTACAAAACGCAAGTCAGAATTTGTGGATATTGTCTCATGCGGGGACGGTCCCATAAATTAACATCGTTAGATACGGTAAAAATTCATTGCTTGAATCCCCTCCAAATCAGATCATCCATTATAAAGAGCGGTTATTACCGGAATTTTTAGCAAGACGAGACAATTATTAAATGATTAATACTTCACGAAAAAAGGGAGTTATTTCTGAACAAGGTTGATCTGTATCCCACCAACTTTATCAGCGAAGAAATTATAGAGTAACGCCATAATCGCTCCCATTAAAAAAGCAATAATCGCGAACATAATTGGGAAAACAACAATTGATAATAACCCCAAAGCTCCGAGTCCTGGCATACCTCGTGCCATTCCAATTGCAGATGAAAATAGTGCTGCAATAACACCATAAATTAGACCTGACACAATCCCAAACAGAGCATGAATTTTTGCCCATGAAATAATATCAACGCTTTTAATTTCTTGCATAAAAACTCCTTCAGACTCCTTTCGGAGACGATCCTAAAAAAATCTTTCGAATTTTGCTTAAATACAAGAAAAAGTGGGTGAATGGGAGTATAATCACGGAGAAATCTGTGTTTCTACGACAACCTTTTCTTTGCCCATTGATAAACCGAGGAAAATACTTATGAAACCGAAGATCAAGGCATAAATACCGAGCAAAATCACAAGCGCATACGCACCCAAAATTGGGGTTAATACTAAGACAATTGCAAACAGAATTCCGATTATTCCTGACACTGCAAGGAGGACCCGGTGTGGGGGTATTTTGTGGGAAATAGCAAGCCCAAGATCAGATACGCCAGTGACCAATGCCCAAGCAGCAATGAAAATCGTAATCGTCATGGCGATGATCAATGGTGTAATCAGCGCAAAGATACCCACAAGAATACTCAAAACACCTGTTGTCACTAACAACCATTTGGGAAGTTCAGTCCGTTCGGAGGATATCCCAACACCAGTATTGAGAATTCCTGAAATGATCACAAAAAAGCCAAAAACATAGACGAGGAAATCAAGTACAAACCTTGTTGCTACAATTGCTAGTATACCAAAGATGACGGCAACCAAACCTCTCAAAGCAAGAGATTTTCTATCCAAAATACAGGAAACACAATCCATATGTTCTCACATATGGCAATTGGCATAGACTTAAATAATTTTTTTGAATCTTATAAAAAAAGAAATAATTATTTTTACCGTTTCTTACTTAATACTAGAGCACAGAGGGCAAGGGCAATGCCAGTCAGTACTGTAATTAGTTGAAGTGGGGACTTTGTAGTAGTCTGAGCACTAGTGGTCTGAGCACTGGTCGTGGATTGTGTGACGGATGCTGCTGTACATGCCTCCTCCCAAGTGCGGATACACTTTTGCTTAGCTTCACACCAAGTGTAACCTGCGGAGGGTATACAGCCATGGCTATCGCGATCTGAACCGGGCATAATAGTGGTATTTGCAGTCACATTAGAAGGAGAAATAGTAATTTGCGTTTTTGTCTGGGTATTATCAACACCTGATGAGTTGGGGGCGTTAGATAAGGTAGTAATTGTGGGTTTTACTTGAGTTGTTACAGTAGGTATGGAGTTCGGCGCAATAACTCCTGATACTGGTATAATAAAGAGTGCTGCAATAGCAAGTAATACCAGAAAGATGGATGTGAGCGATGTAATTTGTTTCATACAGATGTGAGTTATCGCGCGACATATTATTATTAATTATTTGATTTTATTGTGAATTCCGATCTCGCACTGAAAAAGCAAAAACTCCTGCAACTGTAATAGCAACAAAAAAACTCATAAAAAATCCTGATGCGTAACCGATTACAGTGATTATAATTCCGGTCACTAAAGGCCCAAAAGATTGCCCGATATCCATAGTGGATGAAAGGGCTCCCATGGATGCTCCAATTTGCTCCTTTTTTGCGATATCGCCTACATATGCACTCGTAGCAACTGTGGATAATGACATACCTAGCCCAAATACAGCACTCAATATAAGGAACCAAACAAATGAAGAAAAGAAGGGCATGACAGCAATCGAAAAACCGAGAATGAGCAATCCTATGACAATCTGGATGCGTTTATCAATACGGTCAGCAATTTTTCCGAAAAATGGTTTTGTTCCGGCAATAATTAGAATTTGGATTGCAAAGATCAAACCAATTTGGTACGCACTGATATCCTTTAATATAAGAAAGATTGGGAGAAATGTCTCCAACGTTCCGAAAGAAAAATAAGTCGCCATATCGACAAGTGCAGTCGCCCTGAGTTGCACATTAGAAAAAAAGGTTATAAAATTGTTCTTGAACACCGAAAAACCGAGTATATCGAGATCTTTTGATTGTTCTTCGTGATACATTAGTGTCATAATAAACACGGGAACTGCAGCGATTGCAGCCACTATATAGACTAGCTTGTATGGGATGAGTCCTGGGTAAAAAGTAAAATATGATATAATAATCCCACCGACAAGAGGTGCAATCGTACGACCAATGAGGGTTGCTGATGAATATAGACCCAACATCTCACCCTTGGTTGTAGGAAACCGTTCAACAATAACTGCAGAGATAACTGGACCAAGGATTGCAGTAGCCGTACCATGGAAGAAGCGAAGCGGGATCAACCAGAATGGTACTGTGATAAATAAATAAAGAATTGGAGCTAGAAGAAACACCACACCGGATACAATGAGAAGCCATTTTCGTCCTAGATAATCTGAAAGAGTTCCAATCGGAAACGAGAACAAGATGCCCGCAAGTGGCGAGAAAGCAGCAATCAACCCGATTACTGTATCGTTTGCCCCAATAGCTTGTGAGAAAAGAGGAAGCACAGGATTCTTTGAAATTGTCGTTGAAAAGATCGCAAAGAATCCCATTAGAGAGATATAATAAATCATCTTGCGATCTGACGTGAACTGCATTCTTATTACCGGAGTTGCGCTAAACGTTCAATTTTAATTTCTCTTATACGTTGCTTTAGCTCTCTTGTCGCACTTGAAATATCGGGTTGTGCCATAACGGCAGAAATTACCGCAACTCCGTCAACTCCGGTCATTAATACATCACGGATATTATGCAAACCGATACCTCCGATGGCGACCAATGGAATATCAACTGCAACCCTAATTTGCCGAACTCCTTCAAGTCCACAAAAAGTTATTGCCTCTTTCTTTTGTTCTGTAGGAAAAACAGGGCTTGCTGCGATATAATCTGCACCATCATTAAATGCTTTCAACGCTTCAGAAACAGAACCGACTGAAACTCCGATTATAAAATCCTTAGGAACTATCTTTCTCGCCCTACGGACCGATAAATCTCCTTGGCCCAGATGAACCCCATCAGCATCGCATGCAAGAGCAACATTGAGATGATCGTTTACAATAAATGTCGTTCCGGTTTTACGGGCGATCTTTCTTATCCGGTTACCAATCTCCACTAATTCAGTTGAGCTGCACGCTTTGTCTCGTAATTGTATTACATCGGCGCCACCTTCGATTGTCAACTTTACAATCTCATCATGTGATCGCCCACCTGCGAGAGGACTATCTGTTATCACATATAGGTCGTAGTTCATAATTTTAGACGGATCTCACTCTTGATCTCTGAATGAGATCATCGGGGCAAAGGGCTGAGATTTCGTCCATTAATGCAGTTCTAAATGAATATGGTCCGTGTGTTATAGCAGCTCCACGCTCTCCCGCAATACCAAACGCTGCGAGTGCTGCAGCCGTCGAGATTAGATAATCAGAAGACACTGCGACAAAGGCACCAGTAAGCGATGCTGCCATACATCCAGTACCTGACAATCTTCCCATCATTTCATGCCCGTTATCTATCAGCAGGACATGTGTTCCATCAGAGACAATATCCGTCGCGCCAGTCATAGCCACTATGACACCTGCTTTACGTGCAAATTCCTTTGCGATGGAAATTGTATCTCCACTGACACCATGTGAATCTACTCCTCTTACTTTTCCTTTTTCACCCGCAAGAACGCTGATCTCACCTGCATTTCCCTTTAAAACCGAAATCTTCAACCTGTCAAGAAGAAGCTTGGCACTATCCGTTCTCATCCTAGTTGCCCCTGCACCTACGGGATCGAGTATAACAGGAATACCAAGAGCATTTGATTTTCGTCCAGCATCAAGCATAGATTCAACTTGAGGTCGAGACAATGTACCGATGTTGAGCACAAGAGCATCTGCCATCGCCACCATCTCCTCAACTTCTTCAGAAGCTTCCGCCATAACCGGTGCAGCACCAATTGATAACGTGATATTTGCACAATCGTTAATAGACACAGTATTAGTTATGTGATGGATGAGAGGGCGCTTCTTCCGTATTTCCCGGAGGAGTTCCGCAAATGTATTGGGAATGATGTCAGATTCAATCATTTATATCCATACATTAGTTTGTATGATGTATCAAATGTAGTGGCGGAAATAATGTTTAAATAACGCCTATTTTCGATAAGATAATACCAATACAACCATATGCAAAACCAATTAGTCCACCAAAAACAAGAATTTTGAGAAGAAAAGTAAAATCTCCCATCGTAATGGCTGTTATAAGAAGATATAATCCATAAATTACACCTATTGCAAAACCGACAATAACTAAGTAAGCAATGACAACGGCAAGCACACCGAAAATAATAAGATCATCCATTTTTTAGGCACCTTAAAATCCGCAATTGTTTCCTCTCTTCTATTGTACCAATAAGATTCACTCCACATATGCAGCAAGAACATCTTCATATAAGTGTCTCACATTTTGCTCCGTTTTTGGCATTGATGGAAATCCTTTGAAAGGATTAGCTGCGGGAACATCAACAGAAAGATCGAGATCCTTCTGACTCTGTGACATGAACCACCCTTTGGTTTGATAATATGCCGAAAGGTACTCCTGTTCTGTCTGGCCGGGCGTCGGGATAAAGAGTCCATGTCGTTTTTGAATTTCAGCAAGCTCCATCATGGTGGTGTAACCTGAACGACAGACGATAAATCGTGCACGGTTGAGGATTGTAATCTTCTCATTGGTATCAACATATCCAAAAATGTTGGTGTTGGGGGTCGCTTTTTTTGTATCCTTTTGTGCAGGACTTCCCAACAATACAACTTTAGTACCTTTCAAAGAATCTAATTGGGTGAGAACTTTCTGCTCAAAGACCGTGCGCTGAGGTTCAGGCCCAGAGATAATAATGAGGTAATCGAGATCTTCTGCTAGATTTAATTTTCGAGCAGTAGCAAGGATACCAGAATAATAGAATTTTCTCAAAGAACTAATACGAAGTGGACGAGAAAGTTTTCCAGCAAGTGCGGATGGTCCAGGGGGATTATCAGGAATAATAACACGATCAAATTTATTCTGTAATAGTTGGTTCAAAAACAATCCAAAAAGTTCCACGGGCCATAAAACGAGTGGAAAATGGAAATGAATCTGGTGTGTAATGAATAGAGATGGTACACTGTCAGAATATACACCAAGCCGGTTGTCGCTAACGATCAAATCGTAATGATCCTGTGCAATAATACGTGCTATCGTTCGACGTTCTGTAGAAAGTGCATTTAGAAGTATAGGAAAGTATAAAGCGAATTTTGCAAGGAAATGACTTCCAGAACTATAGGGTGCAGGATAATCCGGGAAATTAATAAATCGACAACTGGGAAACTCCAGACGCAATGCGGATAGTGAATTACCACTGGCAGCGATTGTTACATCGTGTCCTCGATGAAGCAGTTCGTGAATAACCGGAATATCCCTCGTTGCATGACCTAACCCCCAGTTCAATGGTGATATTAATACACTACTCATTTGATTTTCACCATTTCTTTGATGAAGTGTGTGGCGTGTTTGTCAATAAATACGCTCATCTAGAACAGAAAAAACTCGTAGATTTTGAACTTTTTTAAATTTAATTTAACTTTTATCCCTTGGTTAGGTTGATCGCATTGGCTACGGCTGCACCAAATTCTCGCGTTCCAGCAGTCCCACCAAGATCTCTCGTCTTCACACCCTTTGTAACGACTTGTTGAATCGCATGTTCAATGCGTTCCGCACCCACAACATCCCCAAGGTATGAAAGTAACATAGCAGCACTTCTTATGGCTGCTATCGGATTTGCAATATTTTTTCCTGCAATATCTGGAGCACTACCATGAACTGGCTCGAAAAGTGCAAAACGGTCACCTATATTCTCACTTGGTAATAAGCCCAATCCACCAACAAGGTAAGAGGCAACATCTGAAAGAATATCTCCAAAAATGTTGGTTGTTACAACGACGTCATAAGATTCAGGATGTTGGAGGATATCGAGTGCTAGGGCGTCAATAAATTTCTCGTTACATATTATACCTGCAGCTTTTGCCTCTGCAAGACAAATATCCCGGAAGAAAACATCAGACTTCAGGACATTGGCTTTATGTCCCACTGTAAGAGATTTTCTAGCCTTTGCAAGTTGGATAGCTAAACGGGCAATTCGCTCTGTACCTTTTCTTGTTACCACTCGCAAAGTTGTTGCACGATCAGGACCGATTTCTTCTATGCCTGAGTAAAGACCTTCAGTATTTTCTCGTACGATCATTATGTCAAAACCATTTGCCTTTACTGGACGCAAATTTGCATATAAGTCAAGTTCTTTTCGGATTCGAAGGATGACGCTCTGATAATTTTTCATTGGCGGAGTGGTTACTGCTCCAAACAAAATAGCATCAGCTTCCTTGAGTACTGCAATATCGCGATCGGCACAAGGACAACCTATTTCTTCCCATCGATGGTAACCGACATCAACATTGTAATACTCGTAATCAGGATGGATTAGTTCCAATACTTTTCTTGCAACAGGGATTACTTCATGACCGATGCCGTCTCCTTCAACAATAGCAATTTTAGGCATGCTTCCTCCACTCCTTTGTGAGTGAAAAGATTGATTCTGAAATCTGCCACGGAGATGCACCCCAATGCACCACTATCCCTTGTTTTCCGTTATAAGTTCCCTTACCTTCTCGGTCAGAGCGACAGCATCGAGCAATAAATGGTTCTTCATTAACTGCGGAAAGCGGACAGATGTTGAGTAGCTCAAAATTAGTACCATAACATTCACCCATTAATTGTGAACCAGTCAAACATCCAGCAACTCTCTCATTTCCTTTTACAGCATCTGCATCAAGAGTACGAGTAAACCCAGCTGCACGACAAGGATAAACATCTGCTTTCATCTGCGAAATATCGAGTATATGATGGCAGAATATTACGTTTAAATCACCGAATAGTCCACAGGATTCTAGGTCGCGGATGCATGCAGAAAGGCTCGGTCTTGGGGGACTTGAATCGTACACATGAATCTTTAAAAGGTCTGAAAGATCTGGGTCAAGCACAAAAGTCATATGTTCGTCGAGTCCAAAGAAAATCGTACACCGATATCTAGAATCAAGAGCTAGCTGAATGAGCCGAGTTCGATCATTAATTTGCACTTTATCTGGATATCGATATACTTCACTTTTCTTAGAGATCACCCTTGACTTTACAATGTGTCGCATCATGCCTTTTTCATCGGGATCAAATTCAACTTCAAGGATCTCGAATCCATCATCTATAGGGTGAACAAGATATCGACTTAAAAAGTAGACCATTTGCCCACAAGGTTGTGTCGAAGCAAAACCCACATTTTTGCATTGTTTAGGGAAGATCATCGTTTTCCCTTCCAATATTCGATTAATCCACCAGCCTTGAGAATATCGAGCATTCGCGGTGAAAGGGCACGAACCATTCTTCGTTTCCCACCAGATTCTACCCACCCAGAACTGAGATCGAATGAAACAATCTGTCCATCTATACAGTTAAGGTTAGATTCAATTAGAGGAAGGCCTATATTGATCGCATTTCTGAAGAAGATGCGAGCAAAGGTAGGAGCAACGACTGCAAGTACTCCTGCCTCGTGCAATGCTATCGCTGCTTGCTCTCGTGATGAGCCACAACCAAAATTCTTCCCTGCAACAATTACGGACCCTTTCAATCGCGGGGCAAGTTTGGGATCAAGATCTTCAAACACATGTTGCCCCCATAAACTGCGGTCTTTTGTGCGTAAATATCGTCCTGCGATAACCAAATCGGTATCAATATCTGCAGCTAAACATACTGCTTTTCCTTTACCGTGCATCTAAAAAACCCCCGGCTCAGTTATTTCACCTATAATCGCACTCGTTGCAGCAGTTGATACCGATGATAAGTAAATCTGCCCACCCACCCCCATTCGATTTTTGAAATTCCGGTTTGCTGTTGATAAACAGACTTCACCTTCACCAATGACACCCATATGGGCACCGAGGCAAGGTCCACAGCCTGGAATACCGATCACACATCCCGCTTTTACAATATCTGCGAGTAGTCCTGTCCGAATCGCTTCTGTGAGTGTTGTACGTGAAGCGGGAACGACAATGGTTCGTACAGAGACCTTATTCCCTTTAACAATACTTGCAAACCTAACGAGATCGGAATACCTCCCGTTTGTACAGGTACCAACAAAAACTTGATCGATAGGAAGTCCCGCTAAATCGTGAACGGGTTTTACAGTATCAACTCGCGGTGGAACGGCTATAAGTGGCACAATATCCGATAACTCAATTTCAAGCTCTTTCACATAATTGCATGATTCCGGTAGTTGTGGAACGATTGTATGACCAAATTCAGCGAGGTATTTTTTGGTGACATTATCGGCGTAGAACATTCCTGTCTTTGCTCCGGTCTCAACCGCAAGATTACAAAGAACAAGCCGATCATCAATCGACAATCCTTTCGCACTCTCGCCAATGAATTCAAGTGATTGATAAGTCGACCCATCCATACCGAGCTCACCCACGTATTTGAGTGCCAAATCTTTTGCTTCTGTTGCTCCTTCAAGACTTCCAGTTAGATGGATACCAATTGTCTCTGGAACCCGGAACCAAGTCTCGCCATTCATCCAGATCGCTGCCATGTCACTCGCACCCACACCAGTTGCAAATGCTCCAAAAGCCCCAAGAGTACAGCTGTGTGAATCAGCACCTACAACGATTTCCCCGGGGAGCACTACACCTTCACTCATGCACTGATGGCAGATCCCCTCTCCGATATCTAAAAAGTTCATGAAAGAGGAAAGTGCAAACCCTCGCAGCTCATGCTGAAGAGCTGCTGTAGTCGAATTGTTTGCTGGGACTATATGATCGAAAATGACCGAAAGAGACGAAGGGTCATGAAGCCCTCGTTTCCCCATATTTTTCCATGCCTCAAGTGTGAGCACTCCTGTACCATCATGCACATAGGCACGATCCACCTTTCGATCAACATACTCTCCCGCCGGGGCTTTGAGGATTCGCTCTGATAAAGTACTCATTCTGGCTTTTCCTCTATCGCTTTTTTAATCAGTTTTTTTAGAACCACTGGTGTGATATTGCACTTTTGTTCAGAATGTTCCTTTACTAAATCAAGCACACGACAGATCTGCTTTTCAGATAACTCACATCCTATCGATGAAACTACATACTCAAGTGCTTTCTTTCCAGTATGTTTTCCGAGAATGAAATGCCGTTCTGACCCAACAAGGTCTGGAGAGAAGTATTCATAGGTGGAGGGATCATCAAGAATCGCTGCAATGTGAATACCGCTCTCATGGGAAAACGCAAGCTCCCCAACAACGGGTTTGTTCCGGGGAAGTGTAATACCCGCATACTTTTCCACCATCTTCGAGAGCTTTGTAAGGTGGGAAAGATCATATCGGTCAATACCCCCTTTCATACGGAGTGCAATAAGCACTTCTTCGAGTGCAGCATTGCCCGATCGTTCACCAATACCGTTCACCGTGGTATGTAATTGGTACGCCCCAGCTTCCGCTGCTGTAAGGGTGTTTGCTACGGCACAGCCCATGTCATTATGACAATGGGCACAGAGGGGGGTTTTCATCGTGTGCACGAGGTCACTCATTATATGATACATTTCCATCGGAAGAAGACAACCAACCGTATCGGCAAAACTAAGGAGTACGGCACCGTGTTCCTCAGCTCCATGGTAAACCTCTTTTAAAAAGGAAAGGTCTGTGCGGGATGCATCTTCAGCAGCAAACCTTACCTGAACACCGTGATCACGAGCATAATCAATTGTCATTAATGCTTCTTCGAGTACCTGTTCCCGAGGTTTTTTGAACTTGAGCCTAATGTGGAGATCTGATGTGGGGATAAAGATACTCACCATATCAACATCGCAATCAATTGCGGTACTGATGTCGGGTTCCTTAGCTCGGGCAAAACCACAAATACGAGCATCAAGACCCAAATTTGCAATTGTCTTAACGCATTTCTTTTCATTAGGAGAGACAGCAGGAAATCCAGCTTCAATGAGCTCGATACCGATTGCGTCAATCATTTGAGCTATCTCAACCTTTTCCTCGCAAGAAAACGAAACGCCTGGTGTTTGCTCGCCATCTCTCAAGGTAACATCGCAAATCTCAACATTCCACGGTTTCATGATTACAACCTTTGGGACACATCCCTTCGACAATCAATGTGCGTGGTGTTTTCGTTACCACGAGCTCTTTGTTCAAGTTCCGTTCATTATCTGCTCGGCATACTACTGGCTTTGCCCATGTCAGATATCGTAAAAGATCATAGATTTCCTGACCACCAGTCATACCCATCCGATCATTCTTAAGAACAATACAAAGAAGGGGACGGTGCTTCTCGTAAACATCAATAAGTGCGTTGATTCCAGAATGCAGGAGTGCATAATCACCTATTAGTGCTACTTGAGTGCTTCTTGCTGCAACAGCAATCGATGACCCAAGGGCATAACAGGCAACACCTATGCGGTAAGGTGGATTTGTTGCTAGAACAGAACACCCCATATCACAGATAACGGACATTTTTCGGTCTACTAATTTCTGAATCAAAGGTTTGAACGGGCATTCACGACAGAAGGTACGATAATGTCCCCGTTTTGTATAGGTCTCCGGCTTGTCCTTGAAATTCTGGGCCTTAATGCATCGATGCTCATGTACAAAAGATCGTCCAAGTTCGTTTGTTCGAGCAAGAGTTGCCGTCTTTGCTGGGGGCGGATAAACTGTCGCTACATGTGAATCGCCTTCAGTTGCTCCAACACCCACAACACCACCTTTAAAGTCATTTAGGGGAGATGAACGAGACCATTCAAACATCGCAGAAGTTAATTTTTCTGCTGCTTGTGACCGCCCTCGCATTGTAAGATTTGGATCTGCTAGTTTTCCTTGAACACCCTGTCGTTTACATGCACCCATTACCGCTTCATTTTCCAGTAATTGAGGAGTCACTCGAACAATTACAACTCTTGAAAAATGTTCTGATGCCTCAAAAGCAGACGCAATTGCAGAAACACAATTGATTTTATTCGGTTCAATGACGGGAACCTGTGCAACCTCACCATAATAACGAGAATCTTGAGTGTTTTGCGAACCTTTAGCTAAAACATCATCTCCAGCAATGATTACTACTCCTGACCGCAATCCTTGAGTTGTAGCATTGACTAAAGGATCAGCACAAACGTTAAGCCCCACATTTTTTATGATTAATACAGATCGTCTACCAGCGATAGAGTCCCCAAGTGCATATTCAAGAGCCACCTTCTCATTGATGACGAGTTCAGCATGAAGAATCTCAGCTATTTCAGTCACGGGATAGCCCGGAACAGTATAGAAAGTATCTGCACAGGTACGCAATGCTTTGGCAACAACTTCTGTACCTCTCATTCGTCCCTCCATGGCACAAGATCGCATCCAGCGCAGTTCGTGCACATCGTAAGTGCCTGCCGTGTATCTAATCCAGTATCTTGGAGTGCACGCTGATGCACAGAAAAGATCTTTTTAAGTCGTTCCGCTGATGGGCGTGGTGTTCCAGCGAGATCCGCAACGGGGTTGAGCGGACGTAGAACTGGGAGTATACCACGAGAGGTTAACCGTTTTATGCATTGCTCCATCTCTAAATCAGTTTCACCTAGTCCGATAATTACATTTGAAAAAACCCGTCCCTTACCAAAAAGCTTCACAGAACGTTCGAGAACTCCCCAGATGAGATCGTAATCAAGATCAGGGCACATCGATCCAAAAATTCGCGGAGTCGCTGCTTCAATATTGAATTTTACTTCAACAACACCGAGAGAATGAAGCCGATCGGGAGTCTGTTCTGTTGGATAAATTGATACCCCTATTGGAAGATTGAACTGGAGTATATTACGAACTACTTCCAGTACATATACCTCTTCCTCTTCGATATTTTTCAGAACACCGCTTGTAATCGCAATCGCTTTAACTCTATGCCGAACAGATTCGATAAGGGAAATAATTTCTTCAATACTTTTGCGATGCCCTGGATGATTGGGCACCTGACAGTAACGACAATGGAAGACACAGCGTTCTGTTACTGTAATAAATGCCTGTTCAGGACAATGGAGACCCGGTTGCAAAAGACGTCCCGATCTCATAGAACTATCGAAATACAGATCTGCTATTCCACCACCTCGATGGATGATTTCAATTGGACTCGTGGCATTGAGAGCAAGTTTGACACGATGAGTTCCCATAGAAAAGAAGACGGCCCCCTTACCACCTGCTCCGGGACCCGCGGTTGATTCGGCAATATATTCATCTGCAGACACTCCACTGAGCCGAGTGGTGCCAATTTCTAGAAGGTGTGCCTTTAGATCTCTCCATTGCATAATTCTAGAGCCTCCGCGTATTTTGTATAGAAGGGAAGTGCGGCAACAGCGCCGATAATACCCCGGCCTTCCATAATAATCGATAGATGATCGTCATGAAGTGAGTTTAGTAACTTAAGTTTGATCTCCCCACGTTTGACCATCCTCCCAAACGCGATCAACTGTTTCGAAGGTGAAAAACCAATGTATGTCGCCATACCGGTCTTGTCAGAAAGTGTGTACCGTTTGAGAAGCCTTTGAAATTTTTCGATAAGTTGTTTCGGTTCTGTGGATGCAAATTCGACCACTAAACTGACGCAATTCTTTGTCTTATATGGTACTGGGTACAACTGGACAATCGTATGCGAGAGATAGACTGAATTTTTGTCTTCTACAGTCTTTGCAATGTTATGGACTAGAGTCCATGTTGCTCCCTCTTCTGGGGTATCTGTGTCATCAACACCAATTACTACCCGCTGTCGACGAGGAAGCCAAATTGTAGAACCCGCAACTTTCCCACCGCCAGATTCGTCACTTCTGCTCCTCAAGACTCCTTCTGCTTCACTACGACACGCAGCCGCTCCTACACCACCACCGCCCATACCGATATAGGTGATCGTAATCTCTCGGTCATCGACTGCAACATCTGATATTCCTGCAGGGAACTTTGAACCTTCAAGTGCAAGATCAACATGCCCCGGCCTAAGCATATACCGCATAATATTGCCAACACAACGAACAGATTCTACAAGCGGACTCTGTGCATATTGCTTCTTTGACCACATCGCTCCCCCTACACAATCAAAGAACTCAAATAATTCTAGCCTACTTCCCGTTTGATCCGCAACCGCACAAATCCGCGGGTAATTAATAACATAGGGTTCAGAAATAGTCTTCATACGATCTTGCCGCCTCAAACCCCGGATCATCCCAAAATTTTTTTCTCTTTACGTCGGGATACAAAGTGTTCATGTTATTGCCGAAATTTTCGTTAACAAAAACAATCGGTGATAAAAGTATATAAAAAAAGCGATTGATGAAAAAATTTAAAGAACTTTATGAAGCTCAATCTTAAATGGCCCTAGAGTGCCACCGAAATTTCCGGCAGAAATAAATTTTACACCCGGAACTTTACATGCTGCCTTGATACCAGTTGCCATTGCTTCTGCAACGGATTTCTCATCTAGGCCATCAATAACGATTTCGTAAATAGCTTTGATTCCAGCTGGAACTTTGCTATCAGGGACCTTTTCGCGAAGTGTTGGACAATATTTTTCGTTTGTAGATGCTACCATGAATTTATACTTTAAACTCCCTACTTTGGAACCACTTGCAACAATTCCTCCCGGGAAACTGGTTATGACACCTTTGACTTTTGCAATTGTATCTGATGCCGCTTTAGCACCCATCAATGCTGCCATTTGATTTTCACCCATAACAAAGAAGTTGCCCCCTGCTACCCCCTTTACCATGCCGAATTCTTCCTCACCGATATATTCACCGTTCATGATGGGAATAACCCAACATTTTCTTCCTCCAACTTCCTTTTGGTATTCGTATCCATCTCCAAAGAAGTGAAGTTTGACGGGTATTTTTTCTTCTGCATTCTGAATGCCATTGAACACTGCCGTTGTTGGGGCTGTAAGAACACACTCAGCAAGACGTTCGACAACCTGTTCTTTCAGCTTCTTTTTACTTGCGCAAATCAGGATCGAAACGCCTGGTCTCCCATCGGGAGTTTCATTCCCAGGAATGAATTCATTTTCAATACCCGCTTCGCAAGGACAGCCAATAGCAGATGTTGCAAAACCAGTCGCCTCTGTTGCAGCTTTGAATGCCCATTCTTGGGTGACCGCCGTAATTATAATCCGACAGATCCATGTCGGAAATGCCTCGGCATAGGTGTTGTCAATTGTAACGCCGTTGATTTCCATAAATAACCTCCGGTACCACAACAGTTGAATGATAACTATAGAATAAATTTTCTAAATTAATCTAAGAATTTTTAGCGCATAAAAAATAGGGCAAAAAGTAAAATAAAAGAAATTAACATTTACCAATGACTAAGTTTACTAATTTAAAAAATAGGTATATTTTTTTGTATATATACCATGTAATTTCAGAACATTTATCTACATTTCTTAACCATCTTGTGATAGTCGATTTTTAGAATCGATTATAGCTGGTGCGTGAAAAAAAATGACATTTGCAGTGCATATAAACATAGAAAATTGTACCGGCTGTAACAATTGTGTTGTTGCGTGTCCTGTGGACGCATTGGAGCTGCACACGGTAGATCCTTCATCAAAAGACAAGATCTACAAAGTTAAGGACGGAAAATCTGTTGTTCTTGACTTTAAAGGTGAGCTCTGCGCCGGTTGTGGCGTTTGTGTCGAGGCATGTCCGCACGATGTTATTAAGCTGACAGGACCCTGGGAGTCCAGAGTTCAGGCAAAGGTACAATAGAGGAACAGCGTGAGGGTTAAAATATGCCATTGTTTCCAAAGTTTTCAAAAAAGAGAGATGGTTTAAACGTTGTGATGGAGCAGCGTCTCCTTCAGACCGTTAACAACCTAGTTCTAAATTCAGAGACTTGCACCGGATGTGGCATCTGCGTTGAAGCATGCCCCGAAGAAGCCATTGTGCTCGGTCTCGTTGGAGCTGCAAAGCGTGGTGCCATTGACTACGCTGCCCCTATAGATGTTGACGAGGTCAAGTGCTCGTATTGTGGGGTCTGCGTTATCATGTGCCCGTTCAATGCATTGACTCTGAAGGTAGACGGACAGGAAAGGCTCCCCATCATTGAAAAGGAGGGGTTCCCCCAGTATGATATGAAGGCAGAGATCGATAATGAGAAGTGTGTCAAGTGTACAATCTGCGAAGAAGTTTGTCCACGTGAAGCCATTAATCGCGATGTCCCTGCTTATGAAAGTACATACAAGGAACCTGTTTTAAATGCGAAAGAACGTCAAACCGCAATCAAGACGAAGACGACTTTTACCGTCGATAAAGAGAAATGCACATATTGCGGTCTTTGCGGTGCCCTTTGTCCGGCAATCGTTGTAAAGCACAAAGAATTCACTGCTGAAAGTGGTAAAGTCGAAGGCGATGTCATCTGGGATGAGACAAAATGCGATGCATGTAAAGTTTGTGTCGAAGCTTGTCCTGAAGAATGTATCATCGTTGAACGAGAGATTATCTCAGATAAGGTTGATGGTAAAGTCGACATTATCCAAGATAACTGTTGTACCTGTCAGTGGTGTTCACGGAACTGCCCCCCCGAAGCAATTACTGTCGAGAAAATCTTTGAAGGGGATATTGAATTCCACGCCGAAAAATGTCCTGGTGGCTGCTCCACGTGTGCTGAGATCTGCCCGGCAAATGCGATCTATCTCCCAACTCCAAAACCCGCGGCCGAGATGAAGCACGAGATCGAATCCACCATCGCAGTTAACAAAGATTTCTGCATTTTGTGCGGTGCATGTGTAAATGCATGCCCAGGTGAGGATATTATCATCATGCAAAGAACTGGCGTGCGCATGAAAGGTACCGAGACTGACCTGTTCAAAAAGATTAAGGAAAAACTCTTCACCAAGAGAACTTCGAAGGTTAAAGAGGATATTACTGGACAGGTTTCTCTGAAGGAAATGGGAAAGGTGTGAGGCGACACCATGGTAAGGAAAAAAGGTTATCCAGAAGCACTGGAGAAAAAGCTCCATGATCAGCGATATTACCGTGAGGATTCAAATCCTGAATTTCTCCCGAAAGTAAAGGCAATTTCACGCACCATCGCACACATGTGTTTTCAGTGCGGTACATGCACTGGGTCATGCCCATCCGCACCTCGTAGCACGTACAGGATCCGTCATTTTATGCGGAGAGCTGTGCTTGGATTAGAAAATGAAGCGTTGACAGATCCGGATCTGTGGTTATGTACGACTTGTTACAGCTGTACAGATAGATGCCCACGCGATATCGCACCAACAGATGTAATTATGGCAATGAGAAACCTCGCATTTAAGAGGGATATAATACCGGTCAACTTCCTAAAAACCGTTCAGGCGATTTATAGTTCTGGACATGGTGTGCCAAATAATGATGTTAATAGAGCGGCACGTGAGAGACTCGGTCTCACCCGTGATCCGCCAACAACCCATATGTATCCTGAATATGTTAAGGGAATCCAGAAGATTTTGGACCACTACAAACTGAAGGCAAATGCTGACCGAATTGTCAAGGAGAGGGAGGGGTAAGATACCATGTCAGAAGCAAAACACACGTTCGCATTCTATCTTGGCTGTATTGCCCCGAACCGGTACCCTGGCTGCGAAGCCGCATCCATCAAGGCCATGAAAAAACTCGGTGTTGATCTGGTACCCCTTAAGGGTGCAAGCTGCTGCCCGGCACCCGGCGCATTCGGTTCAATCGACCTCAATGTATTCTATGCAATGGCAGCCCGAAACCTAGTCCTCGCTGAACAAATGAAGATGGACATCGCCCTACTCTGCAACGGGTGTTATAAGTCCATCTGGGAGGTCAACCACAAGCTCAAGCACAACAAGGACCTTAAAGATGGCGTCAATGAGGTGCTCAAAGAACTCGACATGGAGTATAAGGGCACTATCAATGTCTACCATACTGCAGAACTTCTCTACAATGAAAGGTTCATTGGTGTCCAGAAAGTCCGCGACAGCGTCACCAACCCACTCAAAGGGGCACGCATCGCTGTCCATTATGGCTGTCACCTGATGAAGCCCCACAAGGACCGGGAATTCGAAAAGGAGTCAATGCTGAATACCGAACACCCGACCTGGATGGAAGAGCTGGTTGCCGCTCTTGGCGCAACACCGGTGGAGTACCGGAACAAGATGCAGTGTTGTGGTGCTGGTGGCGGTGTCCGAGGATACGATATCGTGCACTCGCTGGATATCACCAACGAGAAGATGATCAACCTCAAAGAGGTCAAGGTGGATGCACTGACGGATATCTGCCCGTTCTGTCAGCTCCAGTTCGACCGCGGCCAAATTGAAATTAAGGAAAAATTTGGTGTTACGTACGATCTCCCCGTCCTGCACTATGCTGAGCTTTTAGGACTGGCGCAGGGAATGAGTCCGCAGGACCTCGGGCTTGATCTTCATGGGATCAGCTGTGAGCCATTCCTGCAAAAGGTCCTGTGAGGTGAGAAAGATGGCAGAAAAGAAGAAAGCAAGTACTAAGAAAACAGAAGCAAAGAAGCAGGAAGTCAAACACGAAGCCCCCGTAAAACAGGAAGCTCCAGTAAAAATGGAAGCTAAAACGCAGGCACCCGCGAAGGTTCCGGTTACAACCGGGCCGAAGGTTAAACCACGCATTGGCGTATTCATCTGTCACTGTGGTACCAACATAGCCGGTTCGATTGATATCAAAGCGGTTGAAGCGTATGCAAAGACCCTGCCCTATGTGGTCCATGCTGATAACTACCAGTATATTTGTTCCACACCGGGCCAAAAGAAAATTACTGACGCCATCAAAGAGCAAAAGCTCACCGGAACTGTTGTGGCTGCATGTTCCCCGCGTCTCCACGAACCGACATTCAGAACCGCAACAAAGGAGGGTGGCCTAAACCCGTTCCGGTTTGAGATGGCAAACATCCGCGAGCAAAACGCGTGGGTGCACATGCATGACAAAGAGGCAGCTACCGAAAAGGCAAAGGATGCTGTACGTATCGCTGTTGCTAAGGCCTCGCTCCTACAGGACCTCACCCCGAAGACAGTGTCTGTTGAGAAAGCGGCAATGGTTGTCGGTGCCGGTATTGCAGGAATGCAGGCAGCGCTCGATCTCGCGGCGGCTGGAATCAAGACATACCTCATCGAAAAGAGCCCGAGTATCGGTGGACGCATGTCCCAGCTCGACAAAACGTTCCCGACACTCGACTGTTCGCAATGCATCCTGACACCAAAGATGGTGGATGTTGGTAGAAGTCCCAATATCGAACTAATGACCTACTGCGATGTCGAATCTGTCGAAGGGTTTATTGGCAACTTTGATGTGACCATCCGCAAAAAAGCCCGCGGTGTCCTGTCGATGCCAGAAGCGGAGGCAAAGGGTATTGTTGGCGGCGGTTGCAATGGCTGTGGTGACTGTGAACCGGTCTGCCCGGTCATCAAGCCCAATCCGTTTGAGATGGGAATGAAACCGCGGAAGGCAATTTACATATATCACCCACAGGTTGTTCCACTTCTCTATACCATTGATTGGGACTCCTGTGTTAAGTGTGGTCTGTGTGTAACGGCATGCGGTGAGAAGAAAGCAATCGACCTCGAACAAAAGGATGAATTTGTCAAGGTCAAGGTCGGAACCGCCATTCTTGCTACAGGATTTGATCTTTTCCCGATTGAAAAGAAGACTGAATGGGGATACAAGACTTATGAGAATGTCGTCACGAGCCTTGAATTCGAGCGACTGATCTGTGCATCCGGTCCGACCAGCGGTCACCTCATCCGCCCAAGTGATGGTGAGACGCCTAAGAGAGTTGCATTCGTGCTCTGCGCCGGCTCCCGTGACAATGCCGGTATTGGCAAACCGTACTGTTCAAGATTCTGCTGCATGTATTCCTTAAAGCACGCACACCAAATTTATGAGAAGATTCCCGGTGTTGCCTCGTACCTCTTCTATATGGACATACGTTCATTCGGTAAGATGTATGAGGAATTTTACTACCGCATCCAAGACGAAGGCGCTAAGTTCATCCGCGGACGTGTAGCAAACATCCTCGAAGATCCAGCAACGAAGAATCTGCACGTTTATGCGGACGATACACTGCTCAACCGGCCGGTCGATATGGAAGTCGATCTTGTCGTGCTCGCAGCAGCTGTGCAGCCCGGATGGGACACCGATAGGACACGCAAATTATTCGGTGTTTCGTGTTCGAGTGATGGATGGCTGCTAGAAGCCCACCCCAAGCTGAACCCGTGCGGAACCACAACTGCCGGCGTCTTCATTGCCGGTGTCTGTCAAGGACCGAAAGATATCCCAGACACTGTTTCATCGGCAGAAGGAGCTGCCTCTGCAGCTAGTATTCCAATTCACAAAGGAGAGGTCGAACTTGAACCATACTTCGCAATGTGTATTGAAGAAAAATGCGCAGGATGTGGCATGTGCGTAAACCTCTGTCCATATAGTGCTCTTGCTCTTGTTGAGAAAGACGGACGTAAGGTCATGGAGGTCACTGAAGCAAAGTGTAAAGGTTGTGGTACTTGCGGTGGTTTCTGCCCTGGTGGTGCAATTTGGATGAACCACTTTGCCACGCCCCAGATCGTTGCTCAAATCGATGCATTTTTCCTTGGGGGGGAACGGTAAATGGCAGATGAAACGTGGAAACCCAAAATCCTTGGTATTCTCTGCAACTGGTGCTCATATGCTGGTGCTGACCTTGCCGGTGGTGGCCGTATACAGTATCCACCTGATGTCCGAATCGTTCGTGTAATGTGCTCTGGACGTATTGACGCACTTTTTGTCTTGAAATGTTTTGCAGATGGTGCGGATGGTGTTCTTGTATCAGGCTGTCATTTTGGAGATTGCCACTATCTCGAGGGCAACTTCAAAGGAGCAAAGCGGATGTTTATGGTTAAACGTCTGATGAAAAGCATTGGACTTGACGACCGCCGCTTCAGAATGACCTTTGTCTCGGCATCTGAAGGAGCAAAATGGGGAAAAGTCATAACCGATGTGGTCACGACCATCAATGAACTAGGGCCAAGTCCAATCAAGGAGTTCAATAAATAACGGAGTGTGTTCTCAGTGGCAACAATTAACTTGAATCTAATCTCGGGACGCACTATACAGCAAGGCGTAGCTATCGAAAGTGGTAAAGAGAAACCCTCCTACCGCACTGCCTGCGGTATTATCGAACTCGACCCATCTGATCTTAAGAAACTGGGAGCCTGGAAGAATACTAACGTACGTGTTACAAGCGATTACGGTAGTGTAGTAGTAAAAGCAATCGAGACCACACAGGGTCCACACCCCGGCCTAGGGTTTATTCCGATGGGCCCTTGGGCAAATGCCATCGTCAACCCAAATACCTACTCAACCGGAATGCCGACCTTTAAAGGTACGCCAGTTAAAGTGGAAGTCGCCATCAAAGAACCGATACTTCTCGGTATAGAACTTGTTCAGAAATTGTGCGAGGTGAAGTGAAATGACCAAAACAATGACAGATGTGGTATGCCCATTCTGCGGAACGCTATGCGATGACCTTGAAGTGGTTGTGTCTGATGACGGAAAACAACTCAAGGAGGTATACAACGCCTGCGTAATCGGTACTGAGAAGTTCCTTCACTCACAGACAAAGGACCGGATTACACGCCCGCGACTCAAACAACCTGATGGTAGTTGGAAAGAGGTAAGCTACGATGAAGCGGTCGAATACACTGCACAGATGCTTGCCAACGCGAAAAAGCCCCTTATGTATGGGTGGAGCTCGACAAACTGTGAAGCACAGAGTGTTGGACATGAGATTGCAGAAATGGCCGGCGCTTGTGTTGACAACACTGCTGCGGTCTGCCATGGACCAACAGTCATTGCTTTACAGGATATTGGTCTTCCGAGCTGTACGCTTGGAGAAATCAAGAATCGTGCAGATCGTATCCTCTTCTGGGGATGCAACCCGGCCCACGCCCATCCCCGCCATATGTCCCGCTATTCGATTTACCCCCGCGGGTTCTTCACCGGTAAGGGACAGAAAAGTCGTAAAATGATTGTCGTCGACCCACGGGTCACGGATACCGCAAAGCTCGCTGATGTCCACTTACAAGTAGAGCAAGGACGAGATTACGAACTTCTCAATGCATTTCGTGTTGCACTCAACAATGAATGGCTACCCGATGTTGTCGCAGGTATTCCAGCGGCAAAGATCCGGGAAGCAGCTGACCTTTGTAAGAATGGCAGGTTTGGGATCATCTTCTTCGGTATGGGTGTGACACAAACATTATCAAAGAATCACAACATCGATGAGGCCATCGCTCTCACCAAGCACCTCAATGAATTTACGAAATTCTCAATCATGCCGATGCGGGGTCACTACAATGTGACTGGGTCAGGCGAAGTACTTGGCTGGCAGTTCGGATTCCCGTATTCTGTTGATTTAACCCGCGGATTTGCACGTTATAATCCGGGTGATACGAGTTCGATCGATTTACTCGCTCGGGGTGAAGTGGATGCAATGTTTACGATTGCAAGTGATCCAGGTGCCCATTTCCCGATTAGTTGCGTAAAACATATAGCCAAAATACCCTCGGTATGTATTGACCCCCACCAGACTCCAACCTCGGGCGTGAGTAAACTTCATGTTCCTGTTGCATTTGTCGGCGTTGAGGTTGGGGGAAACGCCTATCGCATGGACAATGTTCCGATTGATATGCGTAAAGTTGTTGATCCACCTGCCGGTATGCTTACTGATGAGGAGTTCCTAACCAAGGTACGCGACCGTCTGAAACAGCTCAAGGGGAAGGCATAATCATGTCAGAATATATCATCAAGAACGGACACGTCTTTGACCCCACACAGGGTATCAAGGGCGATAAAGCTGATATTGCCATTAAAGATGGCAAGATAATAAAGGATAGTGAGGTCTCGTCCAAGGCAAAAGTTATCGATGCAAAGGGCAAGACGGTCATGGCAGGTGCTATTGAAATCCACGCCCATATTGCTGGTCCTAAGGTAAACCTTGGAAGAATTTACCGCCCAGAAGACAAACTTTTCACCTACCAGAGCACCACGGCTAATACCCGAATGGCAGGCGGATTCTCAATTCCGACTACGTTTAAGACAGGCTATGAGTACGCAAAGATGGGATACACCACTGCAATGGAAGCTGCAATGCCACCACTCTTCTCGCGCCATGTGCATGAGGAAATGCGTGACACTCCCATCATTGATGAGGGCGCTTATCCAGTGTTTGGCAACAATTGGTTTGTGATGGAGTATCTCAAGAACAAAGAGATCGAGAATACGGCTGCATACTGTGCCTGGCTGTTGCGTGCAACCAAGGGTTTTGCAATAAAGCTTGTAAACCCAGGTGGCACTGAAGCTTGGGGATGGGGGCTGAACTGCCTATCTGTCGATGATCCTGTGCCGTATTTCGACATTACCCCTGCTGAGATCATTAAGGGTCTGATTGAGGCGAACGAATATCTCGGTCTCCCTCACTCAATACACATTCACCCGAACAATCTCGGAAACCCAGGCAATTATACAACAACGCTCGACACCCTCAAACTTTCAGCTGGTTACAAAGCGAAGAACAAGTTTGGGCGGGAGCAGGTAATGCACCTTACCCATACGCAATTCCACTCTTATGGTGGGGACACTTGGGCAAACTTCGAATCCAAAGCTAAAGAGATCATGGATTTCGTGAACAAGGCAAAGAATGTTACCATCGACACTGGCAATGTCACACTAGATGAAACTACAACTATGACCGCAGATGGTCCGTTCGAGCACCACCTGACCGAATTAAACCATCTCAAATGGGCCAACGTTGACGTGGAACTCGAAACTGCCGCGGGCATCGTACCGTATATTTACAGTCCGAGTATCTCAGTTTGTGGTATTCAGTGGGCGATAGGGCTTGAACTTGCACTCATGGCCAAGGACCCGATGCGCTGCTTCATTACTACAGATCATCCGAATGCAGGTCCATTCACGAGATATCCGAGGGTCATTAAGTGGTTGATGTCGAACAAGGCACGCCAAGATCAAATTAAGGCATTTAAAAATAGTGACAAGGTTGTCTCTGCGACCAACATTGCAGGTATGGATCGGGAGCTTTCGCTTTATGACATTGCCCAGATGACACGTGCGGGTCCGGCAAAATCGCTTGGTATCCCCAGTATGTTTGGTGGACTCAAACCAGGTATGGATGCGGATGTTGTTGTGTACGACTTCAACCCAGACAAGCCAAGTGCTCCTGACCAGATTGAAGCAGCATTCTCAAGGGCTGCACATGTATTCAAGAGCGGTATAGAGGTCGTAACCAATGGCGAAGTCGTGAACAATGGCCACAAACGTACTCTCTGGGTCAACGCAAAGACTAAAGAGAACCCGCAGGTCATGCGTGATGTCCAAGAGAAATTCATAAAATACTACAGCGTGACACAAGCGAACTATGAGGCACTTGGGCACCACATTGTACCAAACCCGTATGCCATAGAGGTCGATGCGACTCAGTGAGGTGAAGACATGGAAACCGTTACTATTACCATGAAAAATCCACCTGCACTGTATCTTGAAGCAGACAATATCTGCCCAGATAAATTTGCAGGAAAGACCGCGTTACAGATTGCCGACCTTCATGTCTTTGAAGGAAATACAACCTCAACGATAGGAAAATATTTTGATGTGAGCGGTAATGCGGGTGCATCGGCTGCTGACACCAAGATTGTTGTGAAAGGTGATGTGAAAAAAGTAAAGTACATCGGCATGAAGATGAGTGCTGGTGAAATTGGTGTTGAAGGCAGCACAGACTTATATGCTGGTGCCTGGATGACGGGAGGGAAACTCACTGTTAAAGGCAATGTTGAAGCATTTGCCGCGACCGGTATGAAGGGCGGTGAATTGGTCATTGAAGGCAATGCCGGTAACTACCTTGGAGCAGCATACCGTGGCGACTGGCGGGGAATGTCAGGTGGCAAGATTCTTGTCAAGGGTAATGCAGGAAGCGATGTTGGCATGTACATGCTTGGTGGAGAAATTACCATCAATGGGAATGTAGATGTCCATGTTATGACTCATGCTGAAGGTGGAAAGGTCATCATCAAGGGTAATGCAAAGAGCAAACTAGGCGGACAACTTGTGGATGGCACCATTATTGTCTATGGTACTATCGATGTCATGATGCCAGGTTACAAGCCTATAGGAACTGTTGAACTTGAAGTGGATGGTGCAAAATCGAAATTTGCACACTTTATTGGCGACACTGGTGAACGCAAGAAGAAGAGAAAGGGACAGATTGTCTACGGAAATTTGTACAAAAAAGTCTAATATCAATATTTTTTTAAAATAAAATGCACTGCAACAATATCACAACAATTTTTTATTGAAAACCCGTCGCCATATCTTTACATTATATCAAAATTAGATCAAAAAGCGCAGGGAAAATTCGAAAATATTTATAACAGTTATATCATCACGTGATACGTTTTTTTTAAATATTCACACTGAGTAAAAAAATGAAATGAAAAGTATATGCAATATTTGAACATTGTGCCATATTCTCGTATTATTTTTTGTTTTTTATAGAAGAGAAAATCCGATAAAAATAGCAATGCTTATATGGGGAAGTACGGAATTACTGTTTGTCCCATCTTAGGGGACGTGCAATAGTGACTTTCATTCATTACTAAACACCGTTAGGACACTCTATCGTTCAGTGACTGTATCGTATCAAAGTAAAATTTAATTTGGAGGATTTTTTAATGGCAAAATACAAAGAAACAATTGACCTCTATGACGATGAGGGTAAGCTCTTAAAGAGCAATGTTACTCTCGACAAGGTCAGCCCATGTGTAAACAAGGGTGTTCAGAGGATTCTTGATCTGACCAAGAGGACGGTCGCTGTTAACTGGGCCGGCATCGATGATGCATTAAAGACCGGAAAGGTTGGCGGCAAGGGCAATCAAGTTCTCGGACGGTCCCTCAAGGTAAGCTGTGTGGCGGACTGTGACGCACTTAACAAAGCAGTCAAGGAGATGGTCTCGGTCTCCGATGGCGATGACACCAAGCTCACCAAAGTCGGTGGCGGCAAGATGGTTCTTGTCGAGGTTCCATCGTCTCGTCTTGCAGCAGCAGCAACTTACGATGTATCATCGACAGTAGCCGCAGCTGCAGCAACTCAGGCCATCATCGACCAATACAAGATTGGAATGTTCGATGCTCCCTTGGCGAAGGCAGCAGTTTGGGGTTCCTATCCGCATACCATGGACATGCAGGGTGGAAACGTTATCTCAGTTCTGACCATCCCGCAGAACAGTGAAGGTTTGGGCTACGCACTGCGTAACATCCAGGCAAACCACGTTGCCATGATGACCCACCGCAACGCTATCCAGGCGTCTGCACTCTCATCAACCTTTGAACAGGCAGGAGAGTTTGAGATGGGTATGGCAGTCGGTCCGTTCGAGCGTGCACAGCTCCTGCTCTATGCATACCAGGGTCTGAACGCGAACAACCTCCTGTACAGTCTTGTAAAGGAGAACGGAAAGACCGGTACCATCGGTACTGTTGTCCAGAGCCTCGTTGAGAAAGCAATTGAGGACAAGGTCATCAAGCCCGGCAAGAAGGGTAAGAGCGGCTTTATCTTCTACGACACCAAGGACCCGATGCTCTGGAGCGCCTATGCCGCAGCAGGTACACTTGCCGCGACGATGGTGAACTGTGGTGCACTTCGTGGTGCACAGGCAGTCTCTTCGACGCTGCTGTACTTCAACGACTTGCTCGAACACGAGACAGGTCTCCCAGGCTGTGACTACGGTCGTGTGATGGGTGTTGCGGTCGGGTTCTCGTTCTTCAGCCACTCGATCTACGGTGGCGGTGGACCAGGAGGATTCAGCGGTAACCACATCGTGACAAGGCACGCAGCCGGTGTCGGTATCCCATGTGTCGTCGCAGCCTGTGCGCTTGACGCAGGCACACAGATGTTTGGTCCCGAGGCGACCTCAAAGGCCTACCAGGACACATTCGGCGCACTTGACGAGTTCAAGAGGCCGATTCAGGCGATTGCAAAGGGAGTATAAACCCCACCGGATACGAAATGACAGATACCACGTTCCCTCAGGTCAGGATTGCAACGGAGCGGTTGCTATTTCCAGAAACGTTAGAACGACTGCTGAATAAAATATTCAGTATTAAGGGAGTCAGGCGGATGATCCTCAATGGACCCCGCCTTCCCGCAGTTGTTCCATCCGGACCGGCAAAGGGTCAGCCGAATATTCATGAGATGAGGCGAATAATCAAAGCCGGAAATCAGGATATTCAGCTCGAAGTTCATGTCGGAACAATCCTTCTCGAATTGGAAAACCGCGAATCCATTCCTGCCTTGAAGGCCGCGTGCGATGAAGTGTTCACTAACTTTTCATACCGGCTCCAAGAGGGCAGGTTCATGAAAACTGAACCAAGTATTGTTGACTATGCAAAATACGGTCCTGATGCGGATAAACGCATACTAGGTCTCACCGATCCTAGTAGTAAATCAGGCCCTATAATCATACAAGGAACCAAATAGATATGCCGATAGGACGTGTCACCCAAGTTGTCGATTGCCGTGAAGCGATGGGCATGGGGAAGGGTGGAGGTCTCGCAAATAGAGGCACCATCTCCGAATGCCGTTATTCCGATGTCATTGTAGTCGGAATGTCCCCAGGTCGTCGCCACGTCACAAAACCCGTGTGCGATATCACATCAGGTCTTCGACAGCAGGGTGTCGAGTATAGCATCAGTACACTAGTGCTAAATGCGGGAAACGGCGTCCCGCCAGATGCAAAAGGTATTAGCGGTGCTCTTAGCGGTGCATCATTTGGACTTACCGACAAGGAGATCGTGCAAATAGAGCGACACAAGATCGCCATTCTCCATCATGGGAACGTTCGTTCTCACGTGGTGCACAAGGTGAGGTTCATCCTTACCGCATGTGATGTAAAGGCAGTTGTTGTCTCTCAAGCACCAGTCGATTATGAGGATTTTGCAAAGGAAGGTGTCAAGACATCGGTTGTCATGCCGCCCGCCGATCGTATCAAAACCAAAGGAATGGTTATGGCGATCATAAGCGGTGTTACACGAGGGCAGACACCCACACGCGAAAAAATGGTTGAAATCATTTCGGCCGTTATGAAACTCATGAAAAAACAGGAAAAAATGGAGTGATAAAAGAATGGCATATAAACCACAATATTTCCCGGGCTCAACTCATATCGCCGACAACAGGCGAAAGCAATTGGACCCCAACCATAAACTGGAAAAGATCCGGGACATAAGTGACAAGGATATTGTCTTACTTATGGGCCACCGTGCGCCAGGGCAAGCATACCCGAGTTCGCACCCGCCGCTCTCAGAGCAGCAGGAACCAAATTGCCCAATCCGTAAGCTGGTTACACCAACAGATGGTGCAAAGGCAGGGGACCGTATTCGTTACATTCAGTTTACTGATTCAATGTATAACGCCCCATGCCACCCCTATATTAGGAGCTATCTCGAAAGCTACCGATACCGTGGTATGGACCCAGGTACACTGTCAGGACGTCAGATTATCGAATGCCGTGAGCGAGATCTCGAAAAATACGCAAAGGAGCTTGTCAACTCAGAGCTCTTTGATGCAGCCCGCACCGGTATCCGTGGCTCAACTGTGCACGGACACTCTCTCCGTCTTGACGAAGATGGTATGATGTTTGATATGATGCAGCGCCGTGTCCTTGACAAGAAGACTGGCATCGTGATGAACGTCAAGAACCAGATCAGCGAACCTCTTGACGCCCAAATCAAAATGGGCAAACCAATGGACGACAAGTGGCTCAAGGCCCACTCAACAATCTACCACTCGCTCGTTGGTGTCGGAACCCGCGACGACCAAGAATTAGTCGACTACATCCAGCGCATCCACTCGCTGAGAGTCAAATATGGCTACTTGCCACAGGAGTGAAGACACATGGCAGCAAAAGCAAAAATTGAAAGAACCCAGAAACTGTTCCTTAAGGCAATGAGGGATAAGTTCCAAGAGGATCCAGAGTCCCAGAGAACAACGTATCTCCGTTTGGGTCTTAAGCAGTCCCCACGTAAGATGGAATTTGTAAAAGAGGGACAAACAGTTGCCATGGAGCGCGGTATCTCGGCATACGACCCCGTTCGCTGTCACATTGGCGGTATCCCGCTCGGACAGCGCAAGCTGACTCCCTATGAGGTCAGCACAACTGGCGTCTTTGCTGAGGGTGACGATCTACACTTCGTCAACAATGCTGCGATGCAGCAGATGTGGGACGATATCCGCAGGACCATTATTGTCGGACTTGACCTCGCACACCAGACTCTCCAGAAGCGTCTAGGCAAGGAGGTCACCCCGGAAACCATCAACGAGTATCTCCACGTGCTCAACCACGCAATGCCCGGTGCGGCAGTCGTTCAGGAGCACATGGTCGAGACCCACCCGGCGCTATGTGATGACTGTTATGTTAAGGTCTTCACTGGCGACGACGAGATGGCAGACGATCTTGAACCCCAATTCGTACTCAATCTCGACAAGCTCTTCCCGAAGAAGAGTGCAGAGTCGCTCAAGGCTGCACTCGGCAAATCGATGTACCAAGCAATCCACATCCCGACCATCGTTAGTCGTACCTGTGATGGTGGTACTACCTCAAGATGGTCTGCGATGCAGATTGGTATGTCATTCATCGGTGCTTACCACATGTGTGCTGGTGAAGCAGCAGTCGCCGATCTAGCATTCACAGCTAAGCACGCCGGTATGGTTGAGATGGCAACTATTTTACCAGCTCGCCGTGCCCGTGGACCCAACGAACCCGGTGGTATCAAGTTCGGACACTTCGCCGATATGGTTCAATCAGACCGCAAGTACCCGAACGACCCGGTAAGGTCATCCCTTGAAATCGTTGCCGCTGGATGTATGCTGTTCGACCAGATTTGGCTCGGCTCTTACATGTCCGGTGGTGTCGGGTTCACTCAGTATGCAACCGCCGCCTACACTGACAACATCCTTGATGACTTCACCTCGTATGGTGTTGACTACGTCAAACAAAAATACAAGGGACTTGCACAGACAAAGGCAACCCAAGACGTCTGCAACGACATCGCAACCGAGGTTACGCTCTATGGTATGGAGCAATACGAACAGTTCCCAACCACCCTCGAAGACCACTTTGGAGGATCCCAGCGTGCGACGGTTCTTGCCGCCGCATCGGGTGTCACAGCTGCACTAGCAACTGCTAACTCCAACGCTGGATTGAATGCTTGGTACATGTCGATGCTCCTGCACAAGGAAGGCTGGTCACGTCTCGGATTCTACGGCTACGATCTGCAGGATCAGTGTGGTTCCGCAAACACGTTGTCTTACCGTTCAGATGAGGGATTGCTCGGAGAACTCCGTGGCCCGAACTACCCGAACTACGCGATGAATGTCGGTCACCAGGGAGGATATGCCGGTATCGCAGGCGCTGCACACATTGCACGTCACGATGCATGGGCGCTGTCCCCGTTGATCAAGGTCACATTCGCCGACCCATCGCTCACGTTCGACTTCTCAGAAATACGCCGCGAGTTCGCAAAGGGTGCTATCCGCGAGTTCATGCCCTCGGGAGAACGCTCTCTAATTATTCCGGCAAGATAATATCAACTCAACTTTTTTTTTAGTAAATTCAGATTTCGGCAAATTAAGAGGTTTTGAGAAGATATTACAGTCTTTTTTAATTGATTCTCAAAATATGAAATAACAAAATAGCGTTTGATCCGGAGGGTAATGTCCAAACGATTGTTCACAGTTTTATGAAATACACATGAAAAAAAGCAGTATATATCGTTCTTGAGTGTATCAAAGTCTAGGATGAAAAACGCATGTAATGTTCAATCACGATTTGATATTAGTTCCTAAAGTAATGATGATCCTCTACTTATTAGAGAAGTAAACTGTTACTTTTTTGCAAGCTTTTTCAGGTTATCTTCAGGAAGCATCTTTGCAATGCTCATCTTTGTTGGACAGCGACCCAGCTTCAGCCCAAGTTTCTTTGCCTCATCCTTGAGCACTTTCGTGTCAATATTTTTGATGAACTCACTCAGATCTTTTTTTTCCATAAATTATCAAAGAGAGCTATACATCCAGAAAAATAAGGTTTGCTACAGTAGTTAGTTTTGAGAAAATAGAGAAATTAAATTTTAATCTAAGCTAGCGTCTCGTATGCTATCTTTCGGGTTATCGCGAGATAAATTAAACTTCAATTCATGGATTATTGGTATCATTAGTCTTGTAATTAACATTGCGTGGTATTTGATCCAAACAAGATAGTAACATGACTAAGATCTGTCTTTAAGAAGTCCATATTTTGGAAAATTGGATAAAGGTTCAAGATCTTTATTTTCGTGGCTAATTTGAGTTATAATTCTAGAGAAATTCTCTCTTTGCACACGTTTACTAATGTAGATAGCTTAGTGACCGCGATGTCAGAGTGTTATAGTTTAAATGATTTATGCGCATATGTGTAATTATAGTGCTTTAAACATGCAATTGGTGATTCAATGCAAAAAGCTAACATAAATGCATCAAACAAGAGCTCAAAAACACAGAATTCGTGTGACTGCAATATCACACAAACATGTGGGTGTGATAACCATTCACAGCACCAGACAGAAAAATCCGCCGGCACACACAAACCCTGCATATGCCTATTGTCAGATGAAGATGTCTCCTGCTGTGAAAACGAAAAGTTATGTCGGTGATTGAAGTTACGTACATGTATTTGATAGCGAATTTCTGAATAACGTGTTTGTACCATGATCAATCATCTCACCATTCCTCATTTGCTGGAACAGTTGATGCAGGAATCAAAAGAGACTGAACGATGGATTACAGTTCGGGAGATTCGGGATCGGTTTCATCTCACGCGATATCAGTGTGCAACTATTTCAGGGTTTTTTCGGCGATTGGAACGTGGAAAGTTCAACTATTGTCCATATATCATAAAAAAAATCGACCGTACCCACACTACATATGGTACAGGAAAAACAAGAGTATACCGATACCTGGTCACGAAACGGTTTTAAGGACAATTAGTGATCAGTTTCTTAATCCTGTTATTCGGTGCTTTAATGGAAAAATCAGTATGGTAATTTAGAGAGAATTAAAAAGTGTCAGAGGGGGTCCCCAAAATATTGGATCACTTTAATGCAGTTTGTGGGAATAATAATCAGATAATGTTATGGGATCAATAATGCAGGATGATACTACTAATATCTGCCACCGCCGAGGTAGGCCCCGCCTCCGTCGTATCATCAATGGTACTTCTGAATCACGGTGCTACAAGCCCTGCTGCTGTTCTGATGACAAAAGCGAAGGCATCTCGCTCAAGCCCGAAGAGATTGAACTGATCCGGCTCATCGATCTAGAAGGATTCGAACAGGAAGAGGCTGCTGAAAAACTCGGGGTTTCACGCAAGACAGCATGGCGAGATCTACACGAAGCCCGCCGGAAGATTGCCGATGCACTCGTTAATGGGAAGGAGATTGAGATGACCGGCTGCAAGAAAGCGATGCAAGGCCTGTGCCCGAAGTGTCTACCGGTAGATGAAAACTTGGATTGATTAGCCAGGTCTTAAAAATTTTTCCGACTGCATTGAAGATCGTTATCAGTGCATTCGGATCAAAGTAAATCCTGTCAAATACCGAATGAGTAGCGTAGCGCGGAAGGGCAGTAGTCAATGTGCCGGGAGATGCACAAATGCATGCCCTCCGCGTAATTTCTCTTTTTGATGCAAGAACCTAAAATCTTTATGCGCATATGTGTAATTATTGATCATATTGATCCAATGTACGGAGTGATAAAAATGCCGAACTTTGACGGAACCGGACCATTAAAACGAGGAAGAATTGTCGGACGAGGTCTAGGACCTTGCAAAAATGGCACTAATGAATGCCGGCGTCATACACAAAATGCCGATTCGCTATTGAACGAAGAATCTCGTGCTAAATAAACATAGTATAGAGTGACTGAAACCATGCCATTGCCATTCATCACCGTGAACAATCTCTGCATGGACTTTGACAGCACCAGAGTTCTCAATAACGTGTCATTCGAAATACCGGAAGGTGAAATCATCGGCGTGATTGGCAGGAGCGGTGCGGGAAAAAGTGTGCTCATGCACCTACTTAGGGGTATCGAACAGCCGCCGACACAAGGCTCAGTCATCTATCATGTTGCTGTCTGCAACAAGTGTGATTACACAGATGTACCGAGTCGTGTTGGAAAGAAATGTCCAAAGTGCGGGAGCAACCTTATCGCAACTGATGTTGATCTTTGGGACGAGCAGAACGACGGGATGAAATCCAGGGTTATGCAACGGACTGCAATTATGTTCCAGCGAACATTCGCTCTCTACGGTAATGATAGGGTGATAGAGAATGTGCTTCATGCGCTCGATGATATTGATTATCCTACAGAACACGCCATTAATCGTGCTGCCGACCTGATCGATCAGGTAAAACTCTCGCATCGGATGATGCACATTGCTCGCGACCTTTCTGGCGGTGAGAAACAACGGGTTGTACTCGCTCGACAACTTGCCAAGAATCCGGCTATGCTTTTTGCTGATGAACCCACAGGTACACTCGACCCTGAAACAGCACGATTGGTTCATACCATGCTCACAGAAGCGGCAAAAAAGAATAAAATGGGCATGGTTGTGACATCGCACTTCTCCAATGTAATTGAGGCCATGGCAGACCGGGCTATTCTCCTTGTTGATGGCCAGATTGCAAAGATCGGCCCCCCAGTCAACGTTATCCGTTCTTTTGTGAGGGATCAGTCTAATGAGGCATACACAAATGTTCAGGGATTTGGTGAGAAAGTACTAGTAGCGAGGGATGTTTCCAAGCGCTACTTCTCGGTCGATCGTGGCGTTGTAAAAGCAGTGAACGTTGTTACTTTTGATGTCGTACAGAAAGAAATCTTCGGAATCATCGGCAAGAGCGGTTCTGGAAAGACAACGCTTTCTCGAATGATGGCCGGAATTATCGAACCGACAACTGGTGAAATGAATGTCCGGATTGGTGATGATTGGATTGACATGACCAAACCTGGCATTGATCAAAGAGGGAGAGCAAAGGAATACATCGGTCTCCTACACCAGGAATATGATCTTTATCCACACCGTACGGTGCTCGACAATCTCACCGATGCGATTGGATTGGAATTCCCCAAAGAACTCGCAAAGCGAAAGGCAATCAATACACTAGGTATGGCAGGATTCACAGATGAGAAATCAAAAGAAATTCTGAACCGATATCCTGGTGAACTAAGTAATGGGGAACGACACAGAGTCGCTCTCGCACAGGTACTCATTCATGAACCAACTATTGTCATACTTGATGAGCCAACTGGCACTATGGATCCGATCACGAAACAGGATGTGAAGCAGTCGATTCTGCATGCTCGTGATGAGTCTGAAGAGACATTTATCGTGGTTTCTCATGACATGGACTTTGTACGAGACATTTGCGACCGGGTTGCGTTAATGCGAGGAGGTAAAATTATTCAAATAGGAAAGACAGCGGATGTGCTGGCGATTCTAAATGAGGAAGAACGAAGGAGTCTCGCATAACAAAACAGTTGAATGGGTTAGTACAAGCGATTAGTTGTTTTACAGGTTATACTACCTGTAGCTAGAACTCGAAATAATTGAACATTAGATGGTTATCTTCATGCCAGTAGTTATTCTTTTAATCCGATCTTTTAGTATCGGTTTCATGATACTATAGCCCGATGAACCTGTACAGTGGCCAGTATAGATTTTCTCGATACCCTCCTGAAGGATCCATCTTGCTGCACCCTCAATATTTTCTTTGGGTTCTTGACAGCCTTTGATACTCGGGGACTCATAATGGAATCCTCCAATCACGGCTTTAATTTTTGTTCCTAAACATACGTCCTTTGCGGTAGTAATAATATTTTGAACACCGGTATGACCACATCCAGTAAAGATAACAAGATGGTTATTCTCTTTTATAATCATGAATAGTTCATGTTCAAATTTGTCGTTAACGATTGTCCCATTCTTTCCTGAAAAAAGAATTCGGTTTACCGAAGGAATAGGATAGAGTCTCTTGATATCAGGTACAATGAATATACCCTCACCAATTTTTGTAATTGTATCAACAAACGTGAATCTACCTGAATATTTTAAAAGTACCCGTGAATTGGTGCTTATGTTCTTCTCAATCTTCGGTGTTTTTACGAAAAGGGGGGTTAGTGCATCTCTTTTTAAATAGATCTGTGCATTGTTATTGACCTGCAAAAAACCCATAAGTCCACCGGTGTGATCATTATGCCCGTGAGAAATCACAACCGCATCAACAATACCAAGATCAACACCGAGTGCTGCCGCGTTCTTTAAAAGTCCATCATTCTTACCAGTGTCGTAGAGTATTTGTTTACCGTTCTTCTCAACTAATATCGAAAGGCCGTTATCAACAATATAACCCGTTGAGTCAGGCTTTGTATTTTCAAATAGTATTGTCGCATTCACACTGTCCATCTCCTCAACAAGTATAAAAATTATTTCCGGTCATTGATGATTAGGGAGAGAATTGGATCGTCTAACCTTGCCACCTTGAACGCAATCGATATCCGGTGAATACGGTTTTATATCAATCACTGGGGTGTTATCAAGAGCATCTAAGCCACGTACATGCAGTGTTCTTCCTTCACGTCCGATTAGTTCAACAACCGAAAACCCAATTGGATTGGGGCGGTTTGGTGAACGAGTTGCAAAAACGCCATGCTCAACAGGATTATGTGGGGGAATTGCAGTAAGTGCCGTCCTGTCAGCACGATCAAACCATGAGAGCACTATGATGTGTTTTTGGGTTTCGAGATCTTTGAGTCCGGGGAGATATTGTTCATCAATAACAATTTCCGATACTGTGTCTGAGAATCTTCCCTGGTGGGGTGCATCCTTCTTTTCTTTATAAATAGAATGAACAAAACCAATCGATTTCAATTCTATTTGCATGATTGTTAATACCTCCAATAATTCTAGAAAAATATGGTATAATAGGTTCTGATACATTAAACCGTTTTTACCTGCTCTAATTTCATCAGAGTAGAAACGTAGAATACCATAATTACTAATTATAGAGCGATAATCCGTGTATTTTGCCGTATAAAAGGATATGAAACACAGTATATTTTACATAGTTTACCGCGAAATGTGGATTACTAGATAAACTTAAGAGATAAAGAAGGTTAAGAAACGTTGCTATGAAAAATGCCTTTCATATAATGTTAATACCGACTTTAGGCTGTCCTTCTCATTGTAGTTACTGTTGGAGTTCTGAGGAGGGATCTCCAATCATGAGCATTGAAACTATCAAAGATGTGGTTGAATGGCTTAAGAATTTCCGGGAAGATCGGGTCACCTTTACCTTCCATGGCGGGGAACCCCTTCTCGCTGGTGCTGATTTTTATCGGAAGGCATTACCTTTACTTTCAGAGGGGCTAAGTCATCTGAAACCAGAATTTGCTATCCAAACCAATCTTTGGAAACTTACCCCGGAACTAGCCCAAATATTCGCTGAGTATAATGTTCCCATCGGGTCCAGTATAGATGGCCCTCAAGAACTTAATGATCTGCAGAGAGGGAACGGATACTATGAGAAGACCATGCGGGGTTATGAAATTGCCAAGGCTCATGGTCTAAATGTAAGATTCATCTGCACCTTCACCTCGTATTCTGTAAAATTTAGGGAAGATATATTCAATTATTTCCTAGAAAATGATTTAACACTTAAATTGCATCCCGCATTACCATCTTTACGTAATGAAAATCCCAAGCAATGGGCACTTGATCCAGAAGAGTATGGAGATTTGTTAGTGTATCTTCTGGATAAATATCTGGAACACTTGGGTGAGATTGAAGTTATGAATATTAACGACTTGTGCAGATGTGTGTTCACCCGTCGGGGTTCAGTTTGCACATTCGTGGATTGTATGGGGAACACCTTTGCGGTTGGACCGGATGGAAGTATATACCCATGCTATCGGTTTGTAGGTATGCCAGAATATATTATGGGCAATGTGAAGGACCATCCAAGCAAGGAAGATCTTGCCCAATCTAACGCTGGGAAACTTATGCAACAATTTAAGGAGTACGTGGATCGGGAATGTAAGGACTGCCCCCACATCAAATATTGTCGAGGCGGATGTCCCTACAATGCAATTGCACCTACTGGTGGTGGTGAAATAAAAGGTGTCGACCCATACTGCACTGCCTATAAGAGGATCTTCAATGAAATAACTGAACGACTCAATAAAGAGATGTTCGAATCGCCTATGATAGAAATGACTACCTTTCAAACAAAAGTTAGGAAAGCTGCTAAACCAGGAATCATGACAATAATACAAAAGATCGTTGCAAAGTAGAATTTCATATTCTGTTCTTGCTATTCCCAAAGAAATTGGTTAGCACCATATTGTCTGCATCATTTTAGATTTGTTTTCGCAAAGTTTCGTTTAATTGACCCTCAAATTTTACATACAATTTCTAAAAAAAAATAGATGAAAATATTTTCATTACAAATGATGTATTGTCTATTATGAAACCAAAAAACCCTCGCCGGAAAAAAATTCAAAACCAATTAATTGAAAAATTGACAAAAATGTTATTATCCGCTTTGTCTAATCAAGATGATTTCATATTAACTTATGAACCTACATCGAATGGTAATACGGATATTCATGTTATGTGTGGGAAACTTATCACACCTTGTATGCTCGGAACATTAACAAACAGAGCGGATATGCAAGAAAGCGAAGGGTGCGAACACTTAAAAATAGAATCGAAATAATTTGAAACTTTGAATTGCATGACATGTAACTCTATATAGGATTTTTTTTTGTATTGCAGAAATCGACCCTGAAGTTGTATTCTTTTCAATGGACGAGGATGATCAATCTCAAATTCTGTCGAAAGCCACTTTGAAGTTTTCCTAGTTAATCCGGTAAAATAACATCAACTAAACTTTTTTTTAATTAAAGTAAATTTACCTGTGTTAAATTCTTCAATTTTTGGCCCTTTTATAAAACGGCCTGATTTAATTGCGATTTGCAAAATTTCGTTTCGAAACCTTTTAATTAAGTACAAGCCAATTTTAGAATGACCACAAAGAGTTTTAACTCGATGTGCGTGGCATTGCATTTTGAATACTCTCGTGCACTCTTAAGCACGCAGGGAGGAGGCTAAATGAACAATATTGTATTTGGCATTGGAATTACTGCTTTGATAGGAGCTCTTGCCGCCGTAGCCGGTGCTGCGGAAGATACTGAGTCCAACATTGGGTCTCAAGGAGACCCGAACTCACAGGTTCAACTCGCCCCACAGATGGGTTACATACACCGTATCTTCAATAAAGCAATTGCCGGTGAACCCCCAGCATATGGGCTGTGGATCGTATTAGGCGCCGGGCTTGCATGGTCCTTCATGGCAATGCAGTTGAATGCGGTCCTTGCGATCGTACTCGGCTCTGTTCTTGCAGTTTTTGTCCAAGGAGTCTACGCAACTACTGCCTACGTTGGCAGAACGGCAAGTCTAAAGAAATTTGGGCAGCCGATTTACGTGGACATATTGAAGTCAATGACAACAGTGACTATGGCACATGCCTTTATCGCCATTTTCTGTACCGTCACCCTCTGTTACCTGATGAACGCTGCCCTCGGGCACCCATTCCCACTACCACTTCTCGGTTTTGTGTGGGGTATCGCCCTTGGCGCTGCAGGCTCAGCAACGGGTAACCCCTACTACGGCAAAGAACGCCAGTACCAGAACCAGAAGTTCGGTGCAGGTGTCCCAATTGCGCAATCAGGGAACATCGTCCGTTATGCTGAAGCGGGTGAACGAAACTCACTTGATAATGGGTTCTTCACTGCTAAGCTTGGTGGTCCCGCATCTGGTGTCTGTTTTGGATTGATTGTATTCCTTGAACTTTGGCGTACTATTCTCTTTGAAAACATCAGTGCCGGTTGGGGAGCAATTATCATTGGTGTTTTGATGATTCTTGTCTTTACAATCATCGACCGGTACATTGAGGTCTGGGGCCGTAAGACCTACGGACCGTATGCTAAACCAGAGGAGGCAAAATCATGACCGCAGTTGCAGCAAAACCAGCTGCTGGTTCTGCACTGAACCCAACCGCAATGGTGGTTGGTGTTGTCCTCTTGCTCATTATCATTGGAGCGTGCTGGCAACTTGCTCCAGGGCTCGCTTTCATGGCACTCATTGGCATTATTGTTGGTGGTGTGCTAGTTGGATTCGGTGTCCACTTTGTCCCAGTCGGTGGTGCGCCGGCTGCAATGGGGCAAGCCCCTGGTATTGCAACTGGTGTTGCTATGCTTGCCGCTGGTGGAGGACTCGCCGGACTATTCGGAGGGGCATGGGCAGCATCGCAAGAAGGTCTTGTAGTCTCAGTCGTTACTGGAGGTGTCGGTGGCGGACTAATGATGGCGATCACCTGTATGATGGTGAACTTCATTTACGTCTACGGTATGGGCATTCCGGCGGCATCAGGTAAAATCAAAGTCGACCCGATTACAGGTGACACACAAACTGAATATAAATCCCAGGGTACAGAAGGGCATGGACTTCCCTTTGTCTCATTCGTTGGTGGTGTCATCGGGGGTATTCTTGGTGGAGCTGGAGGGACGATCATCTATATTATGCTCCTGAACCTCTACAAAGCGACGCTACCCACAATGATGAAAGCAACCGAAGCACAAATCCTGCCGATTGCAATATCAGCAGCTGGTATTTTTGCTATCGGTATATTCCTTGTAAACGCGGTGCTGACTGCATATAATATCACAGGAACAATCGAAGGTTTCCACGACCCGAAGTTTAAACGCTGGCCAAGAGCAGTTGTCGCATCCGCTGCTGCTTCTGCACTTTGTGGGTTCGTTGCGATCTTGATCGTTACGATGTGAGGTGGAGAAAATGACAGTTAAAGTTGAAGTTGTTGAAGGAGGCGTCCCGCACACCAAGATTATGGTTGCAGGTATTGTAGCTAGCCTCGTCTGTCTCTACCTGTCCTACCTGAATGTGTTGACAAATACAGAGATGTTCTCGTTCTTTGGTGGACTTGCAGTCGTAAGTGCACTCATCTGGGGCAGTCATACCATCAAAGTGTTGTGCAGTTACGGTATCGGTACTGGTGTGCCTTCGGCAGGAATGATCTCGTTCGGTTCCGGTGTAATCGCGATGCTACTTGCAACTAAGTTTGGTATAGTAGCACCAATTGCTGCATTAATTATTGGAGTTGTCGTTGGTGTGATTCTAGGGTACCTCTCGAATGAGGTCTTGAATATGAAGATCCCAGCGATGATCCAATCGCTTACAGAACTCGCTGTTGTGGGTGCTTTCACACTCATGGGATTCGCAGTTCTAATGACAGGCGGGTTTACATTTACCTCGCTTACAACCGGTTCAATTACGATCCTCGGTGTTGCACTTCCCAGCTTCCAAGTAACCTTCATTGGCGGAAGTTTGATTGCAACTGCATTCTTGCTTGGAGCCTTGGCCGTTCAGCACCCGTTCAACGCATGTCTTGGACCGGGTTGGACGCAGGATCGTATGCTCATGTGTGCTGCAGAATGTGGATTTTTAAGTATGTTTGTCGCGGCTATCATGTCCTTTGCTCTCGTCCCTGCTGGATCGGCAATCATTTCGACTATCATAGGACTGATCGGTTGGGCATACACATACTGCAAATATATGGGACTATCCAAACGCGATGCAGCATCATGGCTTGATGCAAAACCGATTCCAGAAGTGGAGGGACATTAAATGGCATATATTCAGATACTTCCGGAATACGGACTTGTTGCTGACCCGATGATTGGACTTATCACAACAGCAGGTGAATCGCTCTCACCGGTTATTGAGAAAGTAGCAATACTTGAGGGAGTAACTGATGACTTGGTTAATATGCTCTCCGGAGAGGGCAATTATCTGGCATCGTTCCCGAACCGTGACCATTCGCTCAAAATTGCCGGAACCATGAACTCGTTCTGGTATGGACTTGCCATTGGATTGGTTATTGCAGCAATTGTTGCATTCAACTTGATCAAGGTGAGATAATATGGCAAACAAGAAATCACCAATAAGCGGCTGGCCACTCGTCAAAGGAGACTTCATCTCAGGTGACGGAAACTCATGTGTTGCTATCGTGACCATGGGATCGCACCTTGACGAAAAAGGTCTC